>ERZ778517.170-NODE-170-length-75050-cov-7.981225_pt1 | contig 75050 bp, 69 predicted proteins | sample MGYA00510341_ERZ778517 | MGnify/ENA primary metagenome ERZ778517 (study PRJEB29527, sample SAMN07138964) | mouse gut metagenome | material: feces | host: mouse | place: China:Nanjing | collected 2016-01-25 ...
ATAGTAAAACCCCCTAAGTTAGATTCCTTTGTCCAACTTAGGGGGTTCACTTCATCCTAGGCTATTTTATTAGACTTAACTATTTTTGCGTAGATCGATAACATTCAATACTGGAGTCAATTCCCCTGAACTGTTACCTACAAGTCGCAAAGTCATATTTTGTGGATTTAATTTGAGCTGCATGACTTGATCTAAATACATGTCAGAGTAGCTTTTGTAGTATACATCACCAAGCTCAGTCGTTATTTTCTCGTTATAGTCGTGGATGTCTTCAGTTTTATCAACGATCACTAATTGAAAGGCTTGGTTTAAAGAACATACACCCACTTTGGAAAAAGGACCAACACCATCATCAAAATCGAGTAGAACAAGGGCATTTTGATCTTCAAAAAATGGACGCAATTTATTAGCTGCTTCATCTGTAATGGTTAACTTCATTTTAAAATACCTCCCTTAACTGATATGTATATTATCTACCACTTGCTAATTATTTACAACATATATGCTTACAAAAAGTTAGCTGTATGAAGATAGAATTATTTACATGTTTCGCTTATAATTGAATTAGTTAGAAAATTTAAGAAAGGCCAGGTGATAATATGTCCTTGACCATTAAAAATGAAGGTAGTATCTGCCTTGAGTCTAAGCAAACGATCATACTTGATCCGAAAGAAAAAGTGGCTTTTACAACGGGCGATGTTTACTTGTTTACGCATTTATCGACTGATCTTTTGCGGATCTTAGCCGATAAGCGACGCAAAAATCTTGTTTATTTACCACAGATGTTACTTAAACAGCTGCAAAAATTAGTTCAAGCAGGTTTCATCAGACCTTTGAATTTTAGAAAAATAAAGTGCTATCCCTATAATTATCCCGTTCAGATATCAGATCTTTGGGTCACGGCGTTTCCAAGTGATGATGGTTTGAATGGAGCGGTCAGTTTATTACTTGAACATGAAGGCAAAGCGCTTGGCTATACGGGTCGATTTATTACACGTGGGGCACATAAAAAGCGGATCAAAAAATGGAAAAAAACTTTTCAGACGGCTAAGTTAGATCTGTTGTTATTAGATAGTGCAGCTTTACAGACCAGTGAAGTTTTTGTATCAAACACTAAAAAGTTCAAACGTTTCTTAACAAATCTGTCCCCGACAGACTTACCAGCTTTAAAATTATCAAAATTAGCCCCAGAAGAGATCCTAGAATATCAAGAAATAGCTAAACAAGCAGGCAGAACTTTATTGCTTGCACCAGATCTTGCTATTTTAGCTAAATTATTATTCCCATTTGATGATTTTACAGCTATAACGCCAACTAATTTAAAATTAGCCGCGGAAAAGCCAGAAAAATTCATAATGCAAGCGGAAATGACTAAGCAAGCTACGGTCGTTTATAATAAGGATAGTATTAAAGATATAGATGTGATCGCGGCAGATCAAAGTGAGAGCGAATTAAAAGAGGTCGTGCATGTGATCGCACCGGCTCAATGTTTGAGCTATGGTGAAAAGACATTAGAGGGGATCGAACCCTTGACTAAGGCAGTTAGTTTTTCATAAGAAAGGGTGTAGTAAATGTTAGTTGTAACAACAGAACATATTCCAGGCAAACAATATGAAGTGCTCGGTACAGCATTTGGGGTGACGACTCAATCGCGCAATATTGCCAGTGATTTTGGTGCAGGCTTAAAGAGCATCGTTGGTGGTGAGATCAAGGGATATACGAAGATGTTAAATAATTCTCGTCACGAAGCTATTGAGCGTTTAAAACAAGAAGCCAAGGCTATGGGAGCTGATGCTGTTGTCATGATGCGCTTTGATTCGGGCTCGATCAGTGCAGATATGCAATCAGTGGCTGCATATGGTACTGCTGTAAAATTTATTGACTAATAAAGTAAAAGGTATTTAAGCATATAAAGATCCCCAGTAGAAGTTGGTAGATAACTTCTGCCGGGGATCTTATTTGATTCAAAAAGTAAAAAACTATATTTTATAAATTAGCGTCGGTCTTGAAGTTCAGTGGTGAAAGATCTGTTGCTTCAGTGATCAGTTCAGCGGTCAGTTTCTGCGTTTCGCTTAAGCCTAATGCCTGCATCTCAAGGGATGCTTTAGTTAATAATTCACTTAAAGCAAGTGGATCATTTAACGTCAATGCTTTTTTATCTGTTTGTTTGATGATCTGGGTGAATTTGACAGCAAGTTCTTTTTTTAGATCCAAAACTTTTGGTCCAAATTGTGCATAGTGAGGATCGACTAAGACGCCAAGCAATTTATAGACCCAGTAAGCCGAGTCACTCGAATACGTCTTTTGTCCGACTTTGTAAGCGGGGTGGACCTCAGTGCTACCTGCATAGACGGGGACAAAAACACTTTGTGCAGTAACCCCCATTGCGACCCAGTGAAGACCAGCGATCTCGACTGGTAAGTTTGGGCGAAGTTGGAGCAAGTGTGATTCTTGTGTTTTAGCTAAGCTGATCGGTCTAAATTTGTTTTTTTCTGGAGCCTTGCCTAGTGGATCGTAAGGTGTATTTTGGAAATGTGCGCCTAAGACGTATTTTAGATCATCCATATACAATAAGTGGTCAGCTCTTTGAATAAATGGTAATTCTTCGCTCATTGGATCTTGTTTGACACTAGGTGTTAGGTAACGTTGGCCATCCCAGACCCGTGGAGTACTGTAGATCTCATCGGATAATTCGTGTGTTCCAAAAATATTGCGGAAATTAAAGCATGTTGGATCAGGATTTAAATGGTTAGTGGCTACAAATTCTTGGATCCCAGTTGAAAAGATAAAGTTAGCCGGATCGTTAAAATCGATCTCTTGGATCGCTAGTTGGTTAGCCACTACAGCATAACAATCATCGGGGATCCTTTGCGCAACAAAGTGGTGACCTGAACCGGTTTCTAAATACCAAACTTCTTCTTGATCAGCAAATAAGATCCCGTTAGACTCGCAAGTACCGTATTTTTCAATGATCTGTCCCAGGCGTTTTACACCTTCGCGGGCTGTTTTAATATATGGCAAAACGACCGTGACCATGGCCTCTTCGCCGATCCCATCTTTGACAAGTGGATCGTAGCCTAAAACGCGTTCGTTGGCATAGGCACTTTCGGTGGCACTCATGGCTACTCCGTATTCATTGATCCCATCTTCTTCAAATAAGCCAAATTCGGCTGTCCACTCTGGTGTGGCACTGTATTTGAACCGAACTTGTGGTAGTGGCATTTTAAAGCCGTTATCTTTTGAGATAAATTCTTGTGGAGCATCAAATTCTTGATGGGGATGGATGACCATGTGTTTAGGCCAAGCACTTTTGGCATCTTCATTGCGTCCGATCACAGTCGAACCATCAGCCATCGCTTTTTTTCCGACTAAGATGCTAGTGCAAGCGGAAAATTCGAAACTTTTATAAAGTGTCATAAAGAGACGTCCTTTCATCAGGTGATTAGTTTTATTTTAGCAGACTGACAGAACTAAAAACAATTGCACTTGTACCAAAACTTTGTCATAATTAACATATTAACAAAAAGGAGATGACGATAATGCCATTAGTTCATATCGAACTTATCGAAGGTCGTAGCCAAGAACAACTCAAAAACTTAGTTAAAGACGTAACTAAGGCCGTGGTTGAAAACACTGGTGCTCCAGCTGAACACGTTCACGTTGTATTAAATGAAATGCAAAAAGATCGTTACGCTGTTGGCGGTGTGTTAAAGAGCGACGAAAACTAAAATAAAAGTCGAGATCTCGGTCTCGACTTTTATTTATTCTAAGCTAACTTTAAATATTCTTCTAAGTAATGTGCTAAGCCATCTTCTTTATTGGTCAAAGGCGTAATATCGTTAGCCAATACTTTGAGTTTATCCGTCCCATTTTGCATAACTACGCCCCAGCCAGCATAATCGATCATTTCAGCATCATTATGTTCATCGCCAAAGGCCAGAATGTTTTTACGGTCGATCTTAAAGGTATCGGCTAAGAATTTGACCCCATGAGCTTTATTGACGCCCTTAGGTGATAGTTCTAGGATCGGGTTAGGACCGCCCCAAACGCCAACGTTGATCTTGTCACCAAAATTTTCTTCTAGAGCAGAGACCGTTTTAGGCAATTGAAGCTTATCAACTAACATCGTCATTGCTGATGGATTTTCTTGTAAGTTTATCTTATTTAAGACTTCATTAGCTTTCAACGTTACTGGAAAGAAATCATCGATCACGGTATTGGGAACATCAGCTAAGGCCATATTTTTACCTTCAGCTGCAACAACTTTGATCCCAAGTTGCTCTTTAGCAGCTAAGATCTCAAAAGCGATATCACGGTTAAAGGTCAAAGCATATTCTTTATCCCAAGTTTGATGGGGAATATGACCCACGGCACCATTAAAGTTGATCATTGGTGATTTAAGGCCTAAAAAATCATAATAGTTTTCTGAGATCCGATTAGGGCGTCCAGTTACGATCGAAACGATATGTCCTGCTGCTGTAGCTTTGGTTAAAACTTCTTTAGTTTTAGGTGTTATTTGACTATTTTCATTTAATGTCGTGCCATCAAGATCGATCGCGATCAGTTTTTGTTCCATAGAATCAATCCTTAAAAATTTGTAGTATATCTGCTTAAAGTTATCACAAACTTAAATAAAAAACAACGGATAAGGAACTAATTTTGCGATCATTTTGAAGATAATAGTGTATAATTTTAAGGGAAAGATCAAGAAGGGGGGATTATGATGATCGAGATCATCACAAAAAAAATCGAGGGTTTACCAGTTTTAGAAGTCGTAGCTAAAAAATATCGCACCCAAAAATTACCGTTGATCGTTTTTTATCACGGTTGGACTGGTTGCAAAGAACGAGTCTTAACAGAAGGTTACGAATTAGCTAAACGTGGCTTTAGAGTGGTCTTACCAGATGCTAAGTTTCATGGTCAAAGACAAAGCGGACCTGTTACTAGACATCGCCAAGAATTTTGGCAGATCGTAGCTAGTTCGGTCAAAGAGCTACCACTTTTGGTAAATTATTATCGCCAAACGAGCGGGATCAAAGATGATCTAGTTGGTGTCAGTGGACTTTCGATGGGAGCGATCACGACCTGTGCTTTATTGACCGTGTATGATTGGATCAAAGCAGGCGTAAGTTTGATGGGCTCACCTTGTCCGACGGCGTTTGCCCGTCAGTTACTGGAAGAGTTACCAGTTTTAGCAGATATTCCAGCTAGTTTTGTCGATCAGCAATTAGCTCAACTTGAGCTGATCGACCTATCAAAGCATCCTGAACGGATCGCGGGGCGACCAGTACATTTTTGGCATGATACTGCCGATCAAATAGTGCCATATGCGCCAGATAAAGCATTTTTTGACAGTATCCAAGGGAAAGATTATGCTAAAAATACATCATTTACAACGACCACAGGGCAAGGGCATAAGGTAAATTATGCAACTGCGGTCGAGATGGCAGAAAAATTTGAAGAGTATTTTGGAGGAATCGATGATGGAACCACGAAATAGTGAATTGATCAAAAAAGATATTTTAGATGCCCTTGAAACGGTGATCGATCCAGAATTAGGGGTGGATATCGTCAACTTAGGCTTGATCTATTCTGTCGATCTAAAAGAAGATGGTCTATGTATCGTTCAGATGACTTTGACGACGATGGGCTGCCCCTTGACGAATTTATTGGCTGATATGGTCGAACGTTCGCTGAATGGGATCGCTGAAGTTAAAAAGGTCGAAGTCGAATTTGTTTGGGAACCAGCCTGGACAATGGACCGTATGACTAGTTATGCTAAGATGGCGCTAGGGATCCACTAACGGAGGCGTTTTTGTGTTAAAAAGAAAAATCGTTGTTGTGTTGTATATTGCCTTGATCTCATTTTTTTGTGTCTATCTATTTTTTAAGATCCAAGAACGTGACTTGATCATTCAATTGAATAATAACAACCTCTCTTTAGATGCGTATAAGATCACGCTCAAGCAAGATATCTCACTGGCAGAACTTGATCAAAAGATAAAGGACAATGATAAATTAACTGATGTCCAGCTCCATTACCAAGCTAAAGATCAGCGTAATGTGACTTATTTTTACGGTAAGGGAAATTATACGCAACCACCATTACTTTCGGGGCATTTCTTTTCAAGTGCTGACTTTGAATCGGATGTTCCATTGGCAGTCGTTGGAAAAAATTATGAAAAAAAACTGTATGAACCTAAAGATCAGGCATATTTGAAACTAGATGGTAATTATTTGCCTGTGATCGGTGTGATGGGCGACAACTATCACTCAGATCTAGATGATCAGATATTTATTGCAGCTTCGACCCAAAAATTAGCCACAGCACAGACAAATGATTATCGAATCGTTTTGGATAGTTTGACCCCGATCGATGCTAAAGTCTTAAAAAAAGAGCTTGGCTTACTATCAGCTACTAGATTAGTCAAAAAGAATTTCATCATTTCGGATGAATCGTGGTTAGTCTCACATTGGGCGCAAGTTCTGGGATTATTTGCGGCAGCGGTCGGCTTTCTAGCGCAAATGGCTGTTTGGTTGATATCATTACGGCATCGCTATAACGAAGCTGTATTTTTGCAAGCTGATCCTGCTAAATTTGCTTTTGAAGAATGGCGCACATATTCGCTCTGGGTAGGGCTAGGTACGCTCATTGGGGGCATGGCAGGGATGTTTGTTTTCCAAATGACGACGTATACTTATCTGTTACTGACGATGGGTTCGATCTATCTGGGAAGTAGTCTGCTATTTTATCTATTGATCGTTTCAAGGTTGAAAAAAGAGTGAGGATTTAATCCAAAATAAGTTACAAATAATGAAAAGCTATGTTATATAGCAGAAGAGGTTTTTTAAGAAGTGAAGTTACCAGAAGATTTTAAGAAAAAATATCAAGCTCTGTTGGGTGCCCAAGCCCCAGCCTTCTTTGAAAGTTTATCTGGCGAAGTACAAAAGGGCTTTCGACTTAATCCGTTAAAAGATAACTATAAAAAAGTTACTAATTCACTGGACGAACCGGTTGAATATGTTACGACCGGTTATGTAGGCGAAGTTAGTGGAAAGACGTTGGAGCATCAAGCAGGGTATATATATAGCCAAGATCTAAGTGCAATGTATGTCGGTGAGGTGGTCAAAGCTAAGCCAGGCGAGAAGATCTTAGACCTTTGTGCTGCACCTGGGGGAAAATCGACGCAGATCATTGAAAAGATGGCAAATCGAGGTCTATTAGTTTCAAATGAGATCAATAAGAAACGGGCTTTGATCTTAGCTGAGAATATGGAACGGACTGGGGCACGAAATTCGATCGTCTTAAATGAAGATCCAGCTACCTTGGCTCAAAACTTTAAAGCCTATTTTGATAAGATCGTAGTTGATGCGCCTTGCTCAGGTGAAGGAATGTTTCGCAAAGATCCACATGCGATCACATATTGGCATGCAATTTATCCAGCGCAATGTGCTAAGCGTCAGCGTGAGATCTTAACTGAAGCGGTAAAAATGTTAGCGGTTGGTGGTGAATTGATCTACTCAACTTGTACATTTGCGCCTGAAGAAGATGAACAGATCATCAGCTGGTTATTACAAGAATATCCTTACTTTGAGATCGTGCCTTTACAAAAGTATACTGGCATGGACAGTGGGATCCCAGCTTGGGGCAATGATGAGCCCACACTAACAGGGACCATTCGCTTGATGCCACATCACTTTAAAGGTGAGGGGCATTTTATCGCTAAATTACGTGATACGCGACCAGTACAGGTTGTAAAAACTAAGAAAAATAAGCGTAAAAAGCAAAATAAAGCAAGCTTGACCCAAGAGCAAGTTGCTTTATGGAAAGAATTTTCAGCTAATTTCTTAAAGCAAGATCTCTTCAAAGTAACTGAATTGCAATGCTACGGCGACCATCTTTATTATTACAATAAAAATTGGCCTGACATATCACGCTTAAAGTTTATGCGTCCGGGGTTATTGCTTGGCATCTTTAAGAAAAAGCGTTTTGAACCTAGCTATACACTGGCTTTATCCTTAAGTGCAACGGAAACAGATCAAAAATTAGCGTTGACCTATGAGCAATGGCAACAATATGTGGCAGGTAATACAGTGACTGTGACCACGCCCCATAAGAATGGGTGGTATTTATTGATCTGTGATGATAAACCCTTTGCATTTGGCAAAGTCGTCAATGGTACGGTCAAAAACTTCTTCCCTAAAGGCTTACGTTTTAGTTTTGAATAAGACAAGGTAGTCATGCTGTATAAATAATGAGGGACCTATCAGGATGCAAACACATCGTGATAGGTCCCTCATTTTTGCTAGTTTAGATATTTTTCTTTGAGGTCTTTTATAACTTCAGCGGTAAACTCAGCATCGAATTTTTGACTGATAAAATAACCTACGAAATACGGTGATACGATAAAACGTGGAACTACTTTACAGTAGAGTTTATCGGTCAATTTATAAAAGAAGAGGTTATAAGCTTCGCAACGGCCATCATTAAAGTCAGCGAGTAAATATGAAACGACTTCTTTGATATAGTCAGCTGCAGGTGTGATACTTTTTTCATCAAAACTGATGTTAAATTCCAAGAAGCCCATGATGGGGTGATCGGAGATGTTAAGCGTTGCCCCAGCTTTAGTTGCGACCGTATCACCACTAAAGTAAGCTGGGGCGATCTCCCGGTAACCATCGGCCTCTAAAAGTCCAACGATCTGCATGTGCGGGTGTGAAAGCGAACCGCCAGAAAGTTTACCATAGTTTTTATACAGCAAAACACTTTTATATTTAGGATCATTATAAAATACTTTCCACTGTTTGATCGCATAAGCTAGAATATTTTGCCATTCTTCAGGCTCATAATTAGAGATATTACCATCGTGTTTAGCAGATTCGATCAAAACGAATTGATCGGTCTTTTCGAGTGTAGGATATTTATTTTTTAAAAAAATCATCGCACCTTGTTGATCGTAAATATCAGTTAAATGTCCAACGTCACAAAAAGGACAACTGGACTCAGCTACTTTTGATAACCGCTTCTGTTTACCGATACTACGATTGAATGTCAACAGACTATTTGTTTCCATAAAATATTCACCTGATCCTTACTTGTCATAGGCTAAATTATAACATAACTTAAAAAGTTTAAATACGTGAGGAAATGATTTGATTGTGTAAAACCTAAATAATAATTGTATTTTTTTGTAAAATGTTGTAACATAATTGTAATAATTCAATTAGAGGTGCGATATGAAATACAAGACCAAAGTTATACTCTATGTTGGAATTGCGATGTTAGCTTTTATTGGTGGTGCTTATTTTATCTATCAACAGCGGACCCATTTCAATGAAAATGTTACGATCAATGGGATCAATGTTGGTGGCTTGAATGCTAAAGAGGCACAAGAAAAGCTAGCTGCAGCTAAAGTTGAAAAGAAGGTCTATCTTAACAAGCAATTGATCTATACAGCAGAGCCGACCGAATCAGAATTTAGCTCAAAAGATCTAGCAAAATTTGAAGCTATCTTGAAAAAACAAGCCACGACTTTACCAAATGACAAAAAGATCAATTATACTTTGACTCCAGCTAAAGTTGATGGTAAAAAAGTGGCTTCGCTAAAAGCAAATGTAGAAGCAAAACTAAATGAGGCTGATCAGTCACGAAAAGCACCAGTTGATGCTTATGCGATCTTAGAAGGAGATAAAGTCAAGGTCGTCAAAGAACAAACAGGAAACAAATACGATGTTTCAGCGATCTTAAAAGAGTTCAGCCAAAAAGAAGGCAATAAAGATATCTATCTGACAGCTAAATACTTAAAGCCAGTCAAAGAAAACAGTGCGATTGTTAAACAAGAGGAAAAGAAACTAAAAGAATTGACCGGTAAAAAGATCACGTACACGGTACAAAAAACAGAATATGAGTTAACGACAGCGGATATTTTAACCTCAGCTCGGTATCAAGCTGGGAAATATCAATTCGATACGCAAGCGTTAAAGAATAAAGTGGTCGAGATCAATCAAAAACAAGCCACCTTAAATAAGAGCTTAGCTTTTAAGACAAGTGAAGGAAATGAGATAAGCGTTCCGGCTGGGACCTATGGCTGGGCGATCAGCGCTTATAAAGCTGAAAAGACTTTGACAAAAGCTCTGGAAAATGGTGAAACAAAAGTTGATGCCAAGCGTGATATCTACGGTGAAGGCTATGACACACGTGGCACAGGCTACGATACAACAACTAATGGTGGGATCGGTAACACTTATGTTGAAGTTTCGATCGAAAAACAACATTTGTGGGCTTATCGTGATGGTCAACAAGTCGTTTCCATCGATGTTGTGACGGGGACCCAAAGTACACATAATGATACACCTAAGGGAGTCTTTTATGTTATGTATAAACAAACAAAGACGATCTTACGGGGATCAAGAGCTGATGGGGCAGCTTATGCTAGTCCAGTAGAATATTGGGTGCCATTTACTTTAGACGGTTGTGGTTTTCATGATGCAGATTGGCGGAAAAATTGGTCAAACACAGCTTATCTTAAAGAAGGTTCTTTAGGGTGTGTCAATATGAAACCAAGTGAAGCGGCTAATGTTTTCAATAATTTGAGTCAAAGTGAACCAGTTGTTATCTACTAAAAAATAATGCATGAGACGATACGATCTGTGCTATATAAACGACCAGGCCTCCATGATGGATCTGCATCGTGGGGGCCTGGTCGTTTGCATTGTTTGTGAAGATCTTATCTGTTTATGAGTGTTTTTGATACCAAGCTAGTGAACTGAGTGCTTGCGCTACATTTGACTGTTGCACTTTAAGTAAGTTTACTCGGGCAAAGATCGCATGTTTAGCTAAGTTGATCTCGCGAGCTAAACCAGGTTCGGCTAATTTAGGTTCAAAGAAAGTGTTGAAATCGGCATAAAGTTCGGGTGAGCTGAGCGTTTTGCCGATCACGGTGATATAGGTAGTAAATTCCATGTCTCCACCTACAGTTTCTTCTAACCAATTCCAATTTTGTTTGAGCCAAGCCCAAGCCAGTTTTTGCCCGACCGGATTGGCTAAGATCTCTTCTAGCCAAGCTCTGAGATCTTGGGGCTTGATGACAGCCGGATCTTTGAAATTAGCTAATAATTCGGTCAATTGCGCTACTTTAGGTGAGCTAGTCAAAGCTTGTCTGAGATCTACCTTATAGCTAGGATCGACACTTTGTTGGTATTCCTTGAAAAATTCAGTGAAACAAGCATCTGAATTGTGATTTACTAGCATATTTTTAAGTGCCACGCCTCGGATCTCAGCTGGTAGTTTAGCCCAATCAGTCTTAGTTGGAGGGAAATATAATTGTTCATCTACGACCTGCTTGACTTTAGCGTAAAGTTCAGTCTTTAAAAGTAGTGGTTGTATCAATTCTTGGTCTAGCTGAGAAAAACTCGCTGGTTCTTGGCTAAGGCTGGCCTTTAAAATACTTGTAAAACTGACCACTAAAGTACACAGCTCATCATGTGCAGTAGTGTCTGAGCCAACAAAGAGTTTTAAGAGATCTAATAATTGCAGTAAAGCTCGTGTAACTAATTGGCTATGATCATTTTTGAAGTTAGCCGCTAATTCAAGGACTTGGGGCAATGAAATAACTTGAGCTTGAGCCAATAAAACTAGATCTTGCAGTAAACTAAAACGGGTGAGTGTATCCGTTTGGGGTGATTTTTTTAGAAGATCACCTAAGAGCTCAGGACTGTAAGCAACGATAAAATGTGCGTTATTGTTCACATTTAATTGTAAAGTAGAGCCATGTTTTTGTCTTAGACTAGTATAGTCTTTGAGGATCAAACGTTTTTGAGTCATTAAAGCGGGTAATTCAGGGTAATTACTCATCAAGGGGATCGGCCATAGTTGGTCGGACGTTACACTAGGATCAGTAAAGAATTGCCGCTGTTCGAGCAAAAGATCGTTCCCTATTTTTTTAACACTAACTACCGGATAACCAGGGCAATTGAGCCAAGTAGACATTATTTTTGGAAGATCAAGCTCTGTTTTTTGCGTTAAAGCTTGCCAAAGATCAGCCCCAGTGGCGTTACCATAGGCATGACTGGCAAAATATTGTTTTAATCCTAGGCGTAAGGCAGTATCACCGATCAAGGCGCGGACCATAACAAGCATGCGGGCTCCTTTAGCATAAACGATCGCACTATCAAAGAGTGCATCGATCTCGGCCGGATCTTCGACTGGCGTATAGATGGACTGGACTCCAGCTAAAGCATCCCGGTTCAAAGCTAATGGGACTTCGGTACTTTGAAAAGTTTGCCAGATCTTCCAGCTTGGTTCTAGCGCATCGATGCAAACATACTCCATCATATTGGCAAAGCTTTCATTTAACCACAGATCATCCCACCATTTCATCGTTACTAGATCGCCAAACCATTGATGTGCCAATTCATGTGCAATCACAGTTGCGACCCTTTGTTTGGTCTCTAAAGTCGTATTGTCGGGGTCTAGCAAAAGATAGGCTTCTCGATAAGTAATGATCCCCCAATTTTCCATCGCACCGGCTGAAAAATCTGGCAAAGCCACTTGCCAAGAATGTGAGAGCGGATAAGGAGTTTGGTAGTAGTCTTCAAAGAAATCAAGGGCACGTTTGGCAATATCTAAAGCAAAATCTAATTCTTTTGGCTGGTGAGCTTTAGTTGAAAACACACCTACTTTGATCCCAGAAGTAGTCGTAGTGGTTTTGCTTTGCAGTTCTCCTAAAACAAAGCAGACAAGGTAAGTTGACATTTTAGGAGTCGTTTCAAAATAATGGACCCCAGCGCTAACACTTTTTTCTGGCATATTGCTTAAGACTTGTTCACCTGGCTGTTCATCGAATTTTATAGCCAGATCAAAAGTCGCTTTGGCGTCAGGTTCATCGACACAGACAAAGGCTTCTCGGGCTGCATCAGTTTCAAATTGCGTCCCGATCAATTGCTTTTTTTGCCCTGCTAACTCGTAGTAAGAAGGGTAGATCCCCATCATTGTATCAGTCAACTTTGCAGTATATGTAATTTCTAAAGTGACTTTTCCAGTAAAGCCAAGTTCTAGATAAAGGGCATCTTTTGTTTCATCAAGGTTAAAGGCGTGAGGTTGCCCATTGACTAAGACTTCAGTGATCTGAAGTTTTTTTTGATGAAGCCAAACGGTCTCAGTTAAAGCCAAACCAGTGATCGTTGTTTTACCAAAGAAATGTTTTTGTTGGCGATCTAAGTCAAAATAAAGATCGTAGTTTTGTGGTTTGAATGTTGTTGCAAAATGCATAAGCTCACCTTCTAAATATAAGTTAGTGCCAATTATATTCTTTTTTTGTCAAAATTAAAAGTAACTCTTTAAAATATAAAAAAACCGCTCCAGTTAGGAACGGTATTACTTTAAAGTTGTGATCTGAAAGCCAGTAATTCAGCTGATAAAACGTAAGGCGCTTGTTGTAATTCAGTAATATTTTTACAGCCTACTAATAGCATGATCTGCGCCAATTGTTGTTTGAGGTCTTCGATCAATGCGATCAAACCGGTAGTGTCTTCTTTTAAGAGAGTGTGTAAAAATAAGCCTGAGATCCCCACATTATCTGCTCCTAGCGCAATACATTTAGCGATATCTAATGCATTTCTGATCCCACCAGAAGCTGTAAAAGAAAAATCAGCTTTATAGGGCTGAGCTGCTAGTAAGACCTCAGCTGTCGTCAAACCAAGATCGGTCAAAAAGTGATATTCTTTTCGTTTACGGCGTTCATTTTCGATCGCAATAAAATTAGTTCCACCTTTTCCGGAAAGGTCGACATACTTGACGTGACATTGTTTTAACTTGGCTAAAGCAAGTGGTGAGATCCCACCGCCAACTTCTTTAACGATCACAGGGACAGCTAAATTTTGGGTGACCTGCTTTAAATTTTCTAACCAGTAGAAACTACGGTCACCTTCAGGCATAACTAATTCCTGGGCCGCATTTAAATGTAATTCCAAGGCATCAGCAGACAGCATGGCGACCGCTTTTTGACAATTTTCTAAAGGGTGGTCAGCCCCAAGATTACCGATCACCATATTTTCTGGGAGCAAAGCCCGTAAAGTTGTGAAACCTTGGGCATATTTAGGGGCTTTGAGTCCGACACTTTGCGAGCCAGTTGCCATAGCTAGCCCGGTCTTGTTTGCAACATAGGCTAATTTTTCATTTATTTTATCGGTTTGAGGACTCCCACCAGTCATTGCGTTGATAAAGAAAGGGTAAGCTACCTGTTTTCCAGCCAATGTAGTCGTGAGCGTTATCTCATCTAGTCCAAGCTCTGGTAAGGTCGCAGGTAAGAGGCGGACTTGATCTAAACCATTATCAGCAATGGGGCGGTATTGTTTTTCAGCAATAAAAACATGTTCATCTTTACGGTGTGCGTGGATATCCATCGGCTCAGCTCCTGTCTAAAGTAGAGTAAATATTAAAGGGAAGTGGAGTGATCCCAGCTTGTCTCCAAGCGCTTAAGAGCTCATTTAAAGGGCGCTCTTTAGCCAAAATAGCGATCCCACAATCCCCACCACCAGCACCTGAAGTTTTAGCTTGACCACCAAATTTTTGGGCTAAGGTGATCAGCTGATGTAATTTAGGGGTCTCGATGGTCACTTGGGAAAATGTTTCAAGTGAGCGCAATAATTCGCGATCACGTGCCAGTTGTTGCATGATCATTTCCAGATCTTGTTGCTTGAAAGCAGCGATCATTTGGGAAACACAGAGCATACTTTGTTCTAGAAAATAGTCATATTTACGTTGGCGTTCCTCTTTTGAGAGCGCAACTTCATTGACTAGATTGGAAGTTGAAGCAGGTGAACCAGTCCAACCGATCAAAAGGCGCAATCGTGGTGGCGCCTTAAGAGGTTCGATCTGCAGTTTAGGCCAAGTGAGCTTTAATAATTCGGTCAGGGAATGGTCTTTTAATGCTTGGAGCAACCATGAACGATCAAAGGAATGATAGGCGATCCAGCCACCAAAGCTACTAGCTGCAATATCACCTAGTGAACCATTTTTTTGAACGAGATAATGAGCGCTGGCTGCGAGCTTGAAGATCTCAAGGGGAGTCAGCGCTAATTTGTAGTAGGCAGCCAGCGCTTTGACTGTGGCAACAGTAACGGCTGCTGAAGAACCTAGGCCATATTTTTTGCCATCAGGGCTATCTAGATCACTATCAAGTTGTAATTTGAAAGTCGATAGCTGGCAATTTTGTTCTTTAGCATAGCGTTCAGTCAGTTCGATGGCTTTGAGGACATAGGCAAATTTTGAGGTCGCTTGGGCCGTTTGCAGTTGATCGTTTTTACGTGTCCAAGAGATATCTTGACCTAGCAATTGTTTTGAGGACACTAGACCTTGCTTGGCTTGACTGATCGTGGCATAAACGAATTGATCGACTGCAATCAAAATAGCCGGTTGTCCAGGTTCAACAACGGCATATTCACCAGCAATATAGAGTTTTCCTGGAGCTTTTACAGTAGGCAAAAAATCAATTCCTTTCCGAATTTTTAATTTCTAAGATCTCTGCGCCAGGACCAGCTGAGGCGACTAAAAGTTGCTCGTTTGAAAATTCTTGACTTAATGAATCTACGATAGCTTTAAGATCTTTTCCTTGACAGATGACCTTGACATTAGGCCCAGCATCCATCGTGTAGTAACACTCTAGCCCTTGATCACGCAATTGCTCGACAAGTTGCATTGCTTTTAGACTTTCAGCTTCAAAATAGTTAAAGTGTGGTGTCGCACTAAGATTTAAAGCGTGCATACACATAGCATTACCTTCTGCGATCTTACCTAATTGTGTAAAATCTTTTTCCGCGATCGCTTGTTTGAGTGCTAAGAGATCTTCTTTTGAACGTTTTACCCAAGCTGAATAGTAAGGTGAAGTATGGACAACAGTTTGCATGCCAGCGCGTGAAGCGATCTTTTTTTGTTTATCGTTGACAACGATCGCGATCATTTTTAGATCCCAATCTAAATTTTCCACCAAAGGAACTGCATATGATGTCTGATCAGAATCACCTTTTTGCCACTCCACAAAACCACCATAGATCGAGCGACAAGCAGAACCAGAACCACGACGAGCTAAGCGTGATAAGTCTTTAGAGTTAAGATCTAATCCCAAAGCTTTGCTGCCAGCTAAAGCTAAGGCAGCATAAGCACTCGCAGAAGAGGCTAATCCAGCCATAGTCGGGACGTGGTTAGTCGATTCGACTCGTGCAAAAAGTTGGCTAGCAGCCATTTGCCGAATAATGTCCAAAAATTTAGTGATCTTAGTTGTTTTTTGGGCTTGACCGTTGAGTGTGAACTGGTCAGCTGTCAAAGTTGGATCGAATTGGACAGTCGTATCGGTGTAAAAATGGTCCAACGTCAAAGAAAGGGAATTGTTTTGCGGGATGATGAGTTCCTCATCTGCTTTGCCCCAATATTTAACAAGTGCGATATTTGTATGTGCACGAGCAGTTACTTTAGGTGTTTTCATCTGATATTACCTATATAAATGTGTTGGTCTAATGACCAGAAAGCGATATAGTTTTCCTTTCATAGTGCTACATTGATAACTATATATGATCAGTCACACATTTTTAGCTTTCTAACTGATGATCATTTTTTGAGTGGTTCGATCCAAGCTGCGATCGCGCCGTTAGCGAGCAAAAGATCGGAGAGTTGCTTGGCTGAGCGCTGATCTTTGACAAGACAGATAAAACAACCTCCACGGCCACCACCAGTCAATTTAGCGCCTAAAGCTCCATTTTGCAAAGCTAGTTCGATCAACTTATCTAGCGTTGGCTCGCTGACATCTAATTGCCTTAAATATTTTTGGGCTGCATTTAGCGTCTGACCTAGACCTAAAACGTCATTTTGTGCTAATTGTTTGCGTGCTTGCCAGCTTAAATCTCCGATCGCTGTGATCATGTTTTTAGTCGCAGTAGGTGTAGCTTGAAGTTTTTCTTTGACAGTTGCGATCGCTTGCGAAGTCTGACCTTTGATACCACTATCACATATCACCAAATAAGCATCTAGCTCAAGTGGGATCGGGTCGATCGTTTGGTCACGGATCATCCAGATCGGAGTGGCCGAAGAGGTCGTCGCTGCATCTAAGCCACTTGGATTTTTATGTGTATCTTTTTCAGCCACATCAGCAAGTTTTAAGAGCGTTTGATGATCAAGTTCTAGAGAAAATAGATCGTACATCGCGCGGATGATCGCTACTGCGACTGAGGCTGATGAGCCCATCCCGCGTTCGATCGGTAATTGGCTAGTTACCTGAAGCGTAAAGCCGATCTCTTTATTTTGTTGAGTCAAGATATACATGACTAAATGTTTGATCCCCTGCATAAATTCGGGGACTTCAGCGATCGGACCCGTATAGTAACTACTTTCTAGTATTTGTTGGTCATCTTGGCGCAAAGTCATCTTAGCATGAGTCTTAAGTGTTTTTAGTGGTAAAGCGATCGCTGGTTGCCCGTATACGACCGCATGCTCACCGATCAAAATGATCTTAGCATGACTAAAACCTTGGCCGGTCTTTTTTTGTGTGCTAAGCAAAAAGAGCACCCTTTCTATCGTGTCTATTCTAAATATTTACAATGAAAAACATTGCAATTTCAAACTAAATTATACCATACCGCTAAATAAGGATGGATAAGTCTCAAACTAGATTATACCTGTTTAGTGTTTAGGCGACAAGTTTAGACCGGTAATTAAGGATAGTTCGATCAAAACGAGCTGATCACTGGTTATTTATTTTTAAACTGAGTGTGATAGAATTATTGTCAGAAAGATTATTTAAAGTCGGTGATGATAAATGACTAAATCAAAAACCTATGCAGTAGTTGATCTTGAGATGACGACCCCTGCATTGGATGGAACTGGAAGAATTATCCAATTTAGTTGTACTTTTATTGAAAATGGAAAAATCTCAGATACTTTTAGCACGTTGATCGATCCACAATGTCCGATCCCACCAGAAGTACAAAAGCTGACCGGGATCAAGAACAGTGATGTTTCCAAAGCACCATTATTCAGTGATGTAGCGGATACGATCTATGCATTGTTACAGGATACAGTTTTTGTAGCGCATAATATCATGCAGGATTATCGCTTTTTAAATGCAGAGTTTGAGCGTGCGGGCTATCCTGAACTTGAATTAAAGGGGATCGATACGGTGCAGTTGGCTCAGATCTTATTGCCGACGCAACCTTCATATCGATTAGTTGATCTGGGTAACTATCTTGGGATCAAGCATGAACGCCCGCATCAAGCAGATAGTGATACCTATGTTACGGCAGAGTTATTTTTGCTCTTGCAGAAACGTTTAGAATTGTTACCACTAAGTGTTTTACAAACTTTATGTAATTTGAGTGGTGCGTTACTTTATGATACAGCAGAGTGTTTTAAAGAAGCATATGCTAAGCAAAGAAAAAAAGCCCAGCCGTTAGCTAAAAAATGGATGCAGATCGAAGACTTGGTTATTTTGAGGCCAAATTTCAAGACAAGGGATAATATAGCCCTGACATTTCCTAAGACTAAAGAAGAACAAGAACAACTCTTTTCAGGAAGTATCGAGTGGCGTGATGAGCAAGTCAAAATGATGTCTACGATCGCCGATTTCTTTGATGATCCAAACGAACGGCGCTTGTTACTTGAAGCACCGACTGGGATGGGAAAGACTTTGGGGTATTTAGTGCCGGCCGCATACGCTTCGACCCAAGACAAGCGTATCGTGATCAGTACGGCAACAACAGCCCTTCAAGCCCAACTGGCAGAAGAGATCGATCTGACCTTGAAAAATCTTTTCCCATTTGATCTTGATGTCGTTGTTTTAAAAGGAAATCGTCATTATATCGATCTAGATAAGTTTTGGCGTTCGTTGAAACAACCGTACAATAAAAATTCGCGTTTATTACAGATGCGTTTGATCGTTTGGTTATTACAGACCAAGACCGGTGATCTTGATGAGCTTAGATTGACGACACGGCAAGATCCTTTATTTGCTAATATCGAGCATACTGGTTTTGATAGTTTAGAGCCAACCAGTCCATTTTATCGCGTCGATTATCTCCGCTTAAATGAGATCGCCAAAGAAAACGCCTCATTTATCATTACAAATCATGCATATCTATTGACCCATGCCACTGATTTTAAGGGCAATGACTTGGAATTGATCGTTGATGAAGCTCAAAATCTCCCAGCTACAGTAGCTAAAAGTGTTCAGCAAGTTTTGGATTTTGATGAGATCAAGATCCTCTGTGATAGTATGTTAGTCAAAATGGAGTCGCAGATCTCATTTTCATTTGAACAATTGATCGAGCAAAGTCTGTTGACTAAAAAACAATACCATGCTCTTTTAAAAGATCTCCAAGTGTTAGATCATGATATGTGGGGTCTGAGGGCTGCTTTTATGCGAAGATTCCTAAGATTCCGACAAAATGGGATCACTGAGCAACCATTAACTGAAAAGAAGTTTTTGGGATTTTTAAAGGAACATTATGGTGTGATCAATAAGATAACTCGCGCCTATGACGGTTTTTTACAGCAATTTGTGTGGCTACAAAAAGTTTTTTTCAAAGCCAGCCGTTTAGAACAGATCGATCAAACGGCGACGTTATACTTATTGGATTTCTTTAGATTAGCTTCGCAATTAGTGACAGCTTTTGAGCCCTGGCAAAAATTAGCCTTTACGGATCTTGAAGCTAACCAAACTAAGCAATTGATCTGGTTGAGTATCGCTGAACAAGAAACTGCACATTTACGTTTACACTTCAGCTATTTAGATGGAGCTGACTTCTTACAAAGTAAAGTGTATCCAAAGTTTGAACATGTATTGTTTTTAGGTGCAGGTTTATTTACAAAGCAGACTCATGCTTATACGTTAAAACAATTAGACCTACCTAAAGATACGCGTTTATTGAGCTACCAAGGTAATTTTGACTATCAAAAAACCTTAGCGTTGATCGCAAAGGACGCGCCTAATGTTGGTGCGACTGAAAATGAGGAATATGTTAAGTACCTAGCTAAGACTATTTATGATCTAACTGCTAAAAATCAATGTCAGACAATGATCTTATTCAATTCATTAGATGAACTTGAACGAACTTATGAGTATCTAGCAGTCTTAGGTCTTACCAAAGAAAGAGAAGTTTTAGCTCAAGGTGTCAATGGAAGTCCCGAAAAGCTAAAGAAACGTTTTACCTTGAATCAAAATCAAACGGCGATCTTGCTTGCGACGGGGACATTTTTTGAAGGGATAGATCTACCCGAAAAATTATTAGAGCTTTTAGTGATCGTACGTTTACCATTTCAAGCACCTAATACCTTATTTAATCAAGTTCGATATGAGCGTGCACGCCAAGTCGGCGATGATCCGTTTACGACATTAGCTTTACCTGAAGCAGTTTTGCGGCTAAAACAGGGCTTTGGTCGCTTGATCCGGACGCCAAATGATCGTGGAGCTTTTATTTTATTAGATTCAAGGATCTTGACTAAGCGTTATGGTAAAGAATTTAAGCAGGTCTTCCCAGATAAATTAGAATTACGCCCAGTTTTGACAGCTGAGATCCCGAAATTAGTTGCTGATTTTTTACATGACAAACAGCGCTAACTTGGTATAATTGAAATAAACAGTTTTTGACTAGAGGAAGGAATTTATGAAGCGGACAACGAGGATCAAAAAGAAAACAAAGCATCGTTTGTGGTATCTCGGAGTTTTGACCGTCTTGGTATTAGTGCTCGTCATTTTCAACTTGGCACTTTCGCCTATGAGAAATGCCAAAAAGCAAGCAACGCAATTAGCACAACAATACGCTGGCTTAAAAGAAGAGACGGCCTTTTATCACTACAATCGAAATCATACTTATTACACGGTCGCAGGAACTAATGACAAAAAACAAAAAATTTATGCCATCGTTGCACAAAATGGTAAGAAGATCAACGTTTACCAGCAAAACGAAGGGATCTCTGAAGCAAGTGCCAAAAAGATCGCTCAGCAAACTGGGAATGTGAAAAAGATCACCCATACTGCTTTAGGGATGCATAAGAATAAACCAGTCTGGGAAATAAGTTATCTCAATTCCTACGGCAATCTTTGTTATGATCTACTTGATTTTAAAACAGGAAAAGTTGTTAAAACGATCCAAAATATTTAATTAAAGGGGCTATTCAAGATGGAATTATCAAAAAGAGTACAAAATGTTTCACCCTCAGCAACTTTAGCTTTGTCAGCTAAGGCAAAGCAATTACAAAAAGACGGCTATGATGTTAAAAATTTAACTGCTGGTGAGCCTAATTTCAATACGCCAGAACATATCAAAAAAGCAGCGATCCAAGCGATCCAAGCGGGAAAATCAGATTTTTACACCGCTACTTTAGGGATCGTTGAATTACGCAAGGCGATCGCTAAAGCAACTAATGCTCAATATCACACTGATTATACGTTTGAAAATGTTGCTGTTACAGTAGGGGGAAAATTCTCTTTATATGCGGTCAGCCAAACGATCCTTGATCCAGGCGATGAAGTCTTGATCCCCTTGCCATATTGGGTCAGTTATAGTGAACAAGTCAAGTTAGCTGAAGGTAAGCCAGTTTTTGTACTGCCTGAAACTAAGAGCTTAAAGGTAACGGTAGCTGCTCTTGAAGCTAAACGAACTGAAAAAACGAAGGCCGTGATCATTAACTCACCACAAAACCCTTCTGGTGTCATTTACACTAGAGCTGAGTTAGAAGCGATCGGAAATTGGGCCGTAAAAAATAATATCTGGCTAATTGCTGATGACATGTATAATAAGTTAGTTTATAATGGAAACAGCTTTGTTTCTTTAGTTGAACTTTCAGAAGCAATCAAGCAGCAAACGATATTGATCAATGGTTTTTCTAAAACGTACTCGATGACTGGGTGGCGTGTGGGCTATACTTTGGCGAAGAAAGAATTGATCGCTAAGTTAGGTACTGTGGTCGGGCATGCGACTGGAAATCTTTCGGCGGTCAGCCAATATGCAGCCTTAGCAGCTTTGGAACAAGATCAAGCTTGTGTTGAAGAGATGCGCCAAGCGTATGAAACACGACTAAATGAGATCTATCCTTTAGTGGAGAAGATCCCTGGTTTCGAGCTGACAGCTAAGCCAGAAGGTGCCTTTTACCTATTCCCTAACATTCAAAAAGCTTTAAAAGCAACGGGATTTAGTGATGCATCAAGTTTTGCTGATGCCTTATTGAGCGAGGCCTTTGTTGCTGTAGTTCCAGGGGAAGCCTTTGGAATGCCCGGACATATTCGTTTGAGTTATGCAACTTCGCTTGAAGATCTGCGTGAGGCGATCGTGCGAATAGAAAAATTTGTTGAAAAATATAGTAAATAAAATAGGAGGAAAAATTTAGTGGAAACTATCAGTATTATTAACGCTAAAGACTATGTTGACCAAAAAGTAAGAATTGGAGTTTGGTTGACTAATAAGCGCTCCAGCGGTAAAATCGCCTTTTTACAGCTGCGCGACGGAACAGCTTATTTTCAAGGAGTCGTAGTTAAGAATAATGTTTCTGAAGATGTATTTAAGCTTGCAAAAGAAGTAAGACAAGAAGCAAGTATGTACGTCACAGGTACGATCCATGAAGATACACGCTCACACTTTGGCTATGAGATCGAAATTGAAGATATTGAACTGGTAGGTCAAAGTGAAGACTATCCGATAACTCCTAAAGAACACGGGACAGATTTCTTGATGGATCATCGTCATCTTTGGTTGCGTTCGAAGCGTCAATTTGCGATCATGAAGATCAGAAACGAAATGATCCGTGCAACTTATGAATTCTTCAACAAAGAAGGGTTCATCAAGTTGGATTCACCGATCTTGACCGGTAGTGCTCCTGAAGGCACAACAGAATTGTTCCATACTGAATATTTTGAAAAAGATGCTTATCTTTCACAATCAGGTCAGCTTTATGCTGAAGCTGGGGCAATGGCTTATGGTAAAGTCTTTACTTTCGGGCCAACATTTAGAGCGGAAAAATCCAAGACACGTCGTCATTTGATCGAATTTTGGATGATCGAACCAGAAATGGCATTTATGCATCAAGAAGAAAGTTTAGAGATCCAAGAACGCTATATTGCTTACTTGGTTGAAAAAGTACTTGAAAATTGTGACTACGAACTTGATATTTTAGGACGAGATAAGGAAGTCCTAAAGCGCTATACGCAACTACCTTATCCACGCATTTCCTATGATGATGCGATCAAATTATTACAAGAATCAGGTAAATTCCCAGATGTAAAATGGGGCGAAGATTTCGGTTCGCCAGAAGAAACTTATTTGGCAGAACACTTCAGCAAACCTGTTTTTGTGTTGAACTACCCTAAAGCGATCAAACCGTTTTACATGAAACCACATCCAACTAGAGAAGACTTAGTTGTGTGTGCTGATTTGTTAGCGCCAGAAGGCTATGGTGAGATCATCGGTGGTTCTGAGCGTGCGACCGATCCAGAATATTTAGCAAAACAAATTGAAGATGCAGGTTTAAATAAAGCTGATTATGAATGGTACTTAGATCTACGGCGCTACGGTAGTGTACCACACTCTGGCTTTGGACTTGGTCTGGAACGTGCGGTAACTTGGATCACAGGTGAAGACCATATCCGGGAAGCTATTCCATTCCCACGTTTATTAAACCGGATCTACCCATAATAGTTGGTGGGCTGCGGGACATGACCGAGTGTTGTGTCCTGTTTTTTACTTAAAAAGGAAGATCAAGATGGATAAAATAATACGAAAATATTTAGCTGCTGGACAAATGACAGTTTCCAATCTATTGTTGAATAATTATCGTCAGTTAGGACTAGATGAAGCTGAGTTTATCTTGATGTTACAGCTCATGAGTCGAACGCAGCAGGGAAACGCGATCGATCTAACTGAACTTTCACAAAGTATGCAGCTTGATACTAGTAAGCTGGGAAATTTATTGCGTAATTTGATCGAAAAAAAATTTCTTAGATTAACGACAGCAACTGATGTGGCGGGACGTAAGTATGACAAGTATGATTTTACGCTACTTTACGAGAAATTATTTGCTTTAGAACAAAATGAAGTAACAGCTGAACTAACACAAAACAAAACGACCAGTAAGCAAGAAGTTTATAAAAATATTGAGGTCGAATTTGGCCGGCTTTTGACCCCGATGGAACTACAAACGATCGATAGTTGGCTCAATACAGAGAATTATTCACCCGAATTGATCGTTTTAGCTTTACGTGAGGCCGTTTTAAATCAGGTTTACAGTTTGAAGTATATTGATAAGATCTTATTGAGCTGGGAAAAGCAAAACATCAAAACTAGTGCCGATGTGCAACGATTACGCCAACAGCGCCGACAAGAAATGGCTAAAAAAGCACAACCAACTGCACCTAAGCAAAATAAAGCTAAGCCAAGTATTCCAATGTATGATTGGTCAGGAGGGATCGATGATGCTAAGTAGTGAAGAAACGACACATGCGATCGAAGTCATGGGTGAAATGTTTCCCAATGCCACAACATCGTTGACGAAGACAGATCCGTATCACTTTATGCTTTCAGTGATATTGAGTGCCCAAACTACTGACAAAGCTGTTAACTTGGTCACACCAGCTTTATTTGAACGCTATAAGGATCCTGTTGACTTAGCGAATGCGAGCCAAGCAGAAGTTGAAAGCTATATCAAAACGATCGGTCTATATCGCAATAAGGCGCGCTTTTTGATCAAATGCTCACAGGAACTGGTCGAACGCTTTGATGGGGTCGTCCCTAAAACTAGAAAAGAGCTGATGAGCTTAAGTGGGGTCGGACGCAAAACAGCGGATGTGGTTTTAGCTGAATGCTTTGGGATCCCAGCATTTGCAGTTGATACCCATGTCAGTCGCGTTGCTAAACGTTTAGGGATGGTCCCAGCTGATAGTGATGTTTTAACGATCGAAAAGATCTTAATGCAAAAAGTCCCACAAGATCTATGGATCAAAGGACATCACCGGATGATATTTTGGGGACGATACCAATGCATGGCAAGAAATCCGAAGTGTAGTTCTTGTCCACTATTAGATATTTGCCCAGAAGGCCGATCAAGAGTGTAAAAACCGAACATAATTAGTGATAAAGATATAATTTTAATAAAAAAACAAACAACATAATGAATTTTTATGTAAAATATGGTAAATTATTAACTGGCATAAAAATTCTATGGAGATGGTGAATTTGAAAAAGTTAAAAGTATATCGTTTGTCACTTGGGTGGCAGATAATTTTAGGCCTGTTGATCGGGATCGGTTTAGGGGTCATATTTGCTGATGATAAAGGATTTATCAAATTTGCAAATGGACTCGGATCGACCTTTATCAATATGATCTCGATGATCGTCTTACCGATCGTCTTTTCAAGTTTAGTTGTAGGGATCGCTAATATGGGCGATATCAAAAAGTTAGGGCGGATCGGACTAAAAACTTTGATCTATTTTGAGGTGTTATCAACGATCGCCTTTATCGTTGGGATGTTAGTCTCTAATCTTTCCCAGATCGGATATATGCTTGATTTAAGCAAGTTATCCCAAGTTGATATTTCGACATATGTTAAAACAGCTAAACAGGCTTCGCACAGCGGATTAGGATCGATCTTGATGTCGATCGTGCCATCTAATTTCTTTGATGCATTAGCGACAGGTCAGATGCTACCAGTGATCTTTTTCTCTTGTTTATTTGGGTTAGGGATCGCGGCAATTGGTGAAAAAGGTAAGATCTTATTACGATTTTTCCAAGCCGTAGCAGAAGTAATGTTCAAGATCACGAGTTGGATCATGTATTTTGCGCCTTTTGGGGTCGCAGGCTTGATCGGGGCTACCGTCGCTCAATTGGGACTCGAGTCGTTAAAACCATTAGGATTATTTATCGTAATGTCTTACGCAACGATGATCTTCTTTATTTTAGTAGTTTTAGGGATCACATCTCGGATCTTTGGTTTTAAGATCATGGACCAATTACGAGTAGTCAAAGATGAATTGGTGTTGGCCTTTACAACAGCTAGTTCAGAGGTCACATTGCCCCGTTTGATGGAAAAAACTCAAAAATTAGGTGTTGACCAAGCGATCAGCTCGTTCGTTATTCCGACTGGTTATACCTTTAACTTGGACGGCTCTGCGATCTATCAATCATTAGCAGCTATTTTTTTAGCCCAAGCCTATCATATTGATCTTTCGTTGAGTCAGCAATTGACTTTATTATTAGTTTTAATGATCACTTCTAAAGGGATGGCAGGCGTTCCTGGGGCGTCATTTGTTGTTTTATTAGCGACAGTTTCAACGATCGGTGTTCCAGTCTCAGGCCTAGCTTTGATCGCTGGGATCGATCGTTTAGTTGATATGGGACGGACAGTTGTCAATGTTGCAGGAAATGTTACTGCGACATTGATCATCGGTAAATCAGAAAATGAATTTGATCAAGAAAAACATGATAAATATGTAGCCTCTTTTAAATAAAAGAAGCATAAAAAGAGGCTGTGACATAAGTCTCTATCTTTAAAGAAGACCACTCGAATTATTCAAAAAAATTCGAGTGGTCTTCTTTATTTGGATCAGTTGGTGATGTTGTTTTTGCGTAAAAAAACACTCCTCCACATTGCTGAGGGGAGTGTTTACGAGTCTATCCATATCAGTTGATGGATACTTTGTTACTTTATTGTGGTGGCTTTTCACTGTTTGTTGTTTGATTTTCAGCTTGTGAGTCGGGTTCAGCTGGTGGTGTAGAGTTTGCTGAACTAGAGTTATCGTCGGTCGGTCGTGAAGGCTGACTTGACGATTGACTCGCAGAACTACTTGAGTTTGAAGAAGATTCTGATGAACTTTCTGAGCTTGAAGAAGATCCAGACGATGAACTCGAAGTTTCTGAAGAACTTGAGCGACTAGAAGTTGAACTACCAGAAAGTTCTGAGCTTGGAGCAGCAGAACCAGCCAAGTAAAGTTGACGGACACCATTGATATAGCGAACATAGACGTTGCTTGGTTTGCGCCAATCGGTGTTGGTCTTTCCTTGCGACATGTAGGTCATGATGTTCTTATAGAAAAGTGATGCTAAAGCAACGGAATTGTTATCCAAGTAATTACCCGCTTCGTATTGGTGGTCATAACCGACCCAAACAGAGACAGAGTAGTGTTTGGTATAACCATTGAACCAAGAATCCATTGCCGCATCATCAGGGAATTTAGCTGAGATATCAGATGGGTAAGCGTTAGTCCCAGTCTTACCGGCTTGATATAAACCGCTGATATTAGCTCGAGTACCTGTTCCTTCAGGTGAAGTAATAACACCTTTGAGCATATCGGTGATCATATAAGCTGTTGATGACTGCATGACTTGTTTAAAAGAACTTGAAAATTCTTTGCGTTCGCCATCACCAGTTACGATCTCTTTGATATATTGTGGTTGGTAATAAGTCCCACCATTGGCAAAGGCCGCATAAGCTGCAGCATTTTGGAGAGTCGAAGAAGGTAACCCGATACCGTTTTGATATTCTAGGGTCTTATCGTAGTTAAAGCCCATTTGTGAAATGAAGTTTTGAGCTTTTGTGATCCCCACTGCGGCTAAAGCCCGGATCGCAGGGACGTTACGTGATTCGACCAAAGCTTGGCGCATCGTCATCAGGCCTTTGTATTGGTGGTCAAAATCGTATAGTTGAATATTTGTTCCAGGGTAAACATAACGATTGTCTTTGATCGGATGATACGTAGCCCAATCGAGATATTCGATCGCAGGTGCATAATCCATCAAAGGCTTAGCCGTAGAACCATTTGTCCGATCAGTTTGAACGGCACGGTTGAGTCCAAAGGTAACATCGCCAGTCTTACGTCCACCAAGCATCGCGACCACATTACCATTATCTGGATCGATCACAGTTGAAGCAACTTGGATATTGTCATCTGGGAAGTTCAAATATTCATCGCTATTTGCGATCTCATAGAGACGTTTTTGGATCGCCATGTCTAAATTAGTGTAGATCTGTAAGCTGTCTTTATAAGGATCATAGCCTTTCTTCTTAGCTTCTTCGATAACTTGTTTGATATATGGATCAGCGATCTTTTCAGTTGAGGTCACAGTTTTTGAAGTGTTCTTCTCAACTAGACCAGTGGTGATGCTTTCTTGTTTAGCTTCGTTAGCTTGAGCTTGGGTGATCTTTTTATTAGCGACCATCGCATTTAAAACATCATCCCGACGCTTTTTAGCAAATTCTGGATTAGTATAAGGATTGTAAGAGGATGGGGCATTTGGGATCCCAGCGATCAAAGCTGTTTGAGCTAAGTTTAATTTATCCAATGTCTTACCAAAATAGTATTTAGACGCGGTCTGCATCCCGTAACATCCGTCACCCATGAAGACTTTATTGACATAGAAAGTCAAAATTTGATCTTTGCTGTATTGGCGGTCCATATTGATGGCTAGCCAAGCTTCTTGGGCTTTACGCTTGATCGTTTGGTCAGAGCGCTTGGTCGAGAAGTAGGAGAGTTTGATCAATTGCTGATCTAATGTACTTCCACCTTGTAATCCAGCTGAACCAGACGCATTAGACATTGCAGCTGATACGATCCGCCATGGGTCGACCCCATGATGCTTATAGAAACGACGGTCCTCGATCGAGATGACCGCATCTTTTAATTGCTGTGGGATGTCTTTTTCTGCAACATAGGTCCGGTTTTCGGTCCCTAAAGACATGATCTTTTTGCCATTTGAATCATAAATGACCGTTGAACCGGCACTTTCAAGCTGTTGCTCACTTAATTTAGGAGCACTGCTTGCATAGACAAAAAAGACGGTGACTCCAACCACTAAAGCAGCTACTAGGGCGGCTGCAAAGGATAATAAGATCTTGAGCCACATTGGCTTTTTGCCAGTGCGTGAAGCTTTTTTCTTACCGCTACGCTTTAAACGACCATTTTTCTTGGGGCCATTTGTGCGCGAGTATTTCGGATTTTTATCCATAACGATACTGCTACTATACAAATGTGGAATCATAAAATATATGATCAGAAAGAATATAGAGTTCCTTTCTTAATTTTAGTTACTACAGTTATATAGTGATAAAGTGTAGTTTAGGCAAATTGCCTGACTGGGTCATTGTAAGTATCAGTCACACATTTTTAACTTTCTAACTGATATAGTTAACTGTATTTATCCACTAGGGAAACATTGAACTACTTTTCAAGCAGTAGATCAACGTAATTTAGATATGGGATACGGGGCCGGAGCGCATAATCGATCTCAAAGCCATCGCGTTCGATCACTGCTTTTGGGATCGATTTGCGCCCAGTTGCTTGGGCATCCCAGTAATCAAATAAAATATTAGCCGGCATCAAAAACACCTGATCAGTTGTGACGAATTTAACGATCGTAAAGCAGATACCAGCTTGATCTTGACATGCTTTCATGTGTTTTATCTGGTGAGCATGAAAGTTACTGAGCGGAAATGAGGTCTTATTTTTAGTCTCTTTTGCTTCAAAATCAAGATAATGACCACGATAGACACCATTGTAATCAGTGGTAGAAGCTTGTTTGAAATAAGCTTTTTTGATCACTGCGGCGCTACGTTTGGGATAATAAACATCAACGATCTGGATCGGTGTCGGCTTTTTGTGAATGACCGCGATCCCAGCTGAAAGATAGTATTTGTTGCTTTCGTTTATTTCATCTTCTAACGACATTCCGCGCTTTCCATAAATAGTATTGTTGGCGCGGCTTTTTTTACTCGCACTATTTTTAGTAGTGAACAAGCCGCCGTTTGGATAGTGGATTGCCATAGATAAATATCACGCTCCTATCCGGTTAATTATAACAAATTTAAACAGTTATTGGCAAAAAGTTGGGTGAAATTTAAAGTAAAAGATTTGTGGTATTATAAGGTAAAGAAAATATTTTGTGAGGTGAAATGCGTGCGTTTATGGGTAAGTGGCTATCGAAGTTACGAACTAGGGGTCTTTAAATTAGATGACCCCAAGATCGAAGTTTTAAAGTATTGTTTACGTAAAAATTTTATGCAAAATGCTGATATGGGGCTTGAGTGGATCATTTCTGGGGGCCAATTGGGGATCGAACAATGGGCGTTAGAAGAAGCAGTTTCTTTTACTAAAGAATATGTAGGCGTCAAGACCGCATTGATGTATCCTTATACAGAATTTTCCAAAAATTGGCAAGAAGATAAGCAGATACAGCTAGCACAGTTAGAACAACAAGTTGATTTTTGTGCTAGCGTAAGTAAACAACCATATAGTTCACCAATGCAGTTGAAAAATTACCAACAATTTATGCTAGCACATACAGATAAAGCGGTCTTGATCTATGACAAAGAACATCCCGGTAAGCCAAAATTTGACTATGAAGCGATCAAACGTTATCAACAGACACATGCTTATGAGCTTGAGGTGATCGATATGTATCAGCTTCAAGATGAGGCAGAACAGTATTTAGAGCAAAAATACTAATAGATTAAATCAAGAGCACTAAAAACTGATCATTAGTTGTTTTAGTGCTCTTGATTTGTATATGTGATCAATTAGTATTAACCATGATTTATCGAAAAAGTCAGTCATGAATCAGTCAGAAATTTACAAAGCTAACGAATTTGTCCAGAAGAGTTAGGAAATAACTCATTATCTCGGTTCAATGTATCACGCAAAATGGATAGTGTGATCGCTCGTGTTTGGAAAGAGTCCTGCATTTATGGCAGGGCTTATTTTTATGTCTACAGTCACGATAGCGAGATCTATGTTACTGATGCTTTACCACTCGATACCTTTGTGATCTACGACAATACGGTAGCACATAAGCCACTGTATGCAGTTCGCTATGGTCATATCGGTTCAGCTAAAAAACTGGAAGGATATGGTATAAAATGCGAAAAGCTTTAGTTGAAGATCGTGTCAAAAAATTGATGAATTTCATACCAAAAAAAGATATCGTCTATTCTTCCGATCCTTATATTGAAGGACTGACAGAAGACGAGATAGCTTACTTTGATAAACGATTCGAAGAAGAAAATGATAAACTAACAGAATGGCCCGAAGTATTTACAGGGAATTAAAGCACTCGTTGTACAAATCTAAGCCTAAAAGATATAATGACGTTGAAGGAGCTAAAAATATTCTTGATAGTTTACTTGAAAAATATGTAAAGAATGCAAAGGCTCAAGATATACAATATCTGAATGAAATTGTTAGTCGAAACGCGTCTATAAAATTTAGGGAAGGATCTGTAAATGAAATTGTATCAGAGATTGCTGTTTTGGGTGATAAATAAGAAGATAAAGTGCTTTTAAATCTAGTGAGTGAGGTGTTAAAAGATGGAACCAGAGTTAGAAATAATGGCTCTTCCAAATAAGGAAACTTTGGAATTTTATGACAAAGTATATAACTGGATAACTGGTGGATATAGAGAGCCTGATAACAAAATTGTCTATATTTTTTCAAAAGATGTACCTAAAGAGATCATCGAGTTATTTTTGAAAATAAGAGACGACGTAGAATTGCCGATATCAGAAAATTTCCATGTTGAAAGCTAAAGCACTTAGATAGGGTGCTTTTTTAGTACACGGAGGGATGAAAATTTCCTAATGCAAAAAGCTTACAAAGTAGCCAAAGAAACTAGAGACTGGTTACCGTTGATATGAATAAGCAGGGAGAACTCTGAAGAAGTTAAATGAAATCGAAGAAAAAGAAAGACTAGCGGAATACGGTGCTAGTCTAACGATCTTGATCATTATTTTGGTGGGGTTATTTGTCTTTACTTACGGTTTGATATGGTCCTTAGCATATGAGCCTGAGAACTATTATCTAAATAATATCAAAAATGGAAGGAAGTTATATTAATGGAATTTGAGAACTTTAAGTTTAGTTTGACTGAATACGAATTAGATGAAACTGTTCCTGAAATTGACATTGACTTTCCTAACAGGATTGGGCCTACTTACCGTGGGGAGATAAAACTTCCTGGAAAAACAGGTGCTGGATTGTTAACTGAGTGGACTGAATTTTCTGGTGGTGAAATTTGTTCCCTTCTAGTTGTTGATCCCGAAGCATTTTTAAAAGCACCTGAATTGGATGATATTGAGGTCAACGGTTATAATGTCAAGGAACTCATTAGGGTTGCATATCGCCGATTAAACATTGAACGATTAGTTTAACTTCTAAGCACTCGTCGTTGGGTGCTTTTTTAGTACACGAAGGGATGAATATAAAGGCTGATTCTTATGCTCGAGTAGCATGCAAGATCTTGAAATACCTAATGATTGTTACGAAAACGGCTTAAAAGCTAGTATTGATAGTCTAAACGCAAATATGTTTGGGCATTTCAGATCGGTAGTTCTATTAGACTATGAAAATGCTGTCTGATGATGGTTACGTTAAGGAAGTTGAGTTTATGGATTTTGTGAAATTTTTATTGACAGTCATGTTGAACTTTGGTATTCGTGACTTTTTGTTGACACTTGCACAAGGATATTTAGCACAAAAAATGATCGATATCCAAAAATTTATATTTACAAGCATCAAATAATTATGCTATAATGGACAACGTTATGAGTTAAGTTCCTAATATGCAAATGAGGTGCAGTTTCGATGGAAAATGTAAATCTTACGCCTAAGGACATCGTAAATAAGAATTTTTCACGCGGTCTACGCGGTTATGACTCGAATGAAGTTGATGAATTTTTGGATCAAGTTATCCAAGATTATGAAGCATACGCTAAAGAAAATCAACGTCTTCAAATGGAAAATGATCGTTTAGTAAGCAAAGTCGATGAATTGACAAAGCAAGTTGCGGTCGGTTCTTCGGGTCAAGCAGCTCGTCCAACGACGAATATGACTAATATGGATGTTTTAAAGCGGTTGTCTAACTTAGAGCGACATGTTTTTGGTGCTCAACTTAATGATGATGACGATCGTAGTAATCGTTTTTAAATAAGTAAATAATGTGTAGTCTTCTGGTAATCGCGGTCTATTATATATAGGCTGAGGAAAGTCCAAGCTTGCACAGGCTGCGATGCCTGTAGTGATCGTGCTTGCTGAAAAAATAAGGCAAGGTACCATTTTTTATGGTAACGGCAGATAAAAGGGCTAAAGTCATTTGACCATGTCCGAGTAGTCTTGAAAAGTGCCACAGTGACGAAGCAATAGTGGAAACATTATTGGTGGAACGCGGTAAACCCCGCGAGCAGGTAACCCAAACTTTGGTAGGGGCGCTTCATGACGGAAATGAACTAATCATGGGGGCGAGTTATTTAACTCGGAGATAGATGATTACCACCGATTTTAGCTCCTGGGCTAAATGACGTACAGAACGTGGCTTATAGAGGACTACATATTCAGGAAATGACTAGGGCGGAAGGAAACTTTTGTCCTAGTTTTTTTAATGTGAAAATCAAGTTATTAAAGCTATGCGAATACAGAAAGGAAGTATTATGAAAAAATACAACTTACTAGCAACCTGTGCTGCTGGGATCGAAGCAATTACAGGAAACGAATTAAAGCATCTAGGCTATCAAGTGGCTGTTGAAAATGGACGCGTTCGCTATCAAGGAACGGCAGAAGATATTATCAATACCAATCTCTGGTTACGCACGGCCGACCGGGTCAAGATCATTATTGGCGAATTCAAAGCAACGACTTTTGATGAACTTTTTGAAAAGACAAAGGCTTTGCCTTGGGATGAATATTTACCGTTAGATGCTAATTTTCCAGTTGCGGGAAAATCTCAAAAATCTAAATTGCATAACGTTCCTAGTGTACAAGCGATCGTAAAAAAAGCGATCGTTGAAAAGCTTTCAGCGGTATATCATCGCCGATCATTTTTACCAGAAACAGGGGCTAAATATCCTTTGGAAGTAGCATTGAATAAAGATAAAGTCCTATTGACGTTAGATACGACTGGAAGCAGTTTATTCAAACGGGGCTATCGTGTTGGTAAAGGGGGCGCTCCATTGAAAGAAAATATGGCAGCAGCGCTTGTTTTACTAGCACATTGGTATCCAGAAAAGCCCTTTGTCGATCCAGTATGTGGTTCAGGGACTTTGCCGATCGAAGCGGCAATGATCGGGCATAATATCGCACCAGGCTTCAATCGTGATTTTGTTTGTGAAACATGGGACTGGATGCCGGCTGGTTTGAGTGAAGAATTACGAGCTAAAGCTGAACAAGCAGCCAATTATGATATTGAACTTGATATCTGTGGCTATGATATTGATGGTAAGATGATCGAGATCGCTAAAAAAAATGCAATGGAAGCTGGATTATCGCATAGTATCAAGTTCAAGCAATTGGCTGTCAAAGATTTTAAGACAGATAAAGAATACGGCGTGATCGTGGCTAACCCGCCATATGGTGAACGTTTAAGCGATGAGGTTGGCGTGCATAAGCTCTATCAAGAAATGGGGGACCTTTACCGTCCATTAACGACTTGGAGCAAATATATCTTGACTAGTGACTTAGCTTTTGAACAATATTACGGACAAAAGGCGACTAAACGACGCAAGCTCTATAATGGTACTTTAAGAACTGATCTATTTCAATATTGGGGACAAAAAAAGCCTCGCAATTAGGCTTTTAAAGCTTGTAAAGCAAGACTATGAGCGCCAGTGTTTTGTTTATCAGGGATCCATTGATCGATGACCAACGGAAATTTTTCATGTAGCGTGAGTAGTTTGGCCAACTCAGGTGCAAATGACTTACTATAGCGCTTATCTAAGCTATCGATCACGATCTTACTATCAGAGTGAAAGAAAACATTTTGGGCATTTGGAAAGTTTCGAGACAAATATTCAAAACCTAAGATAGCAGCTTCAAATTCAGCTTGATGATTATTTGAGGCTGTTATTTTTTGTTTAAATTGGTATTGTTTTTGATCAGCGATAACTAAGATCCCAGCCGCGCTATGGGTTTTGTTTGTTGCGGCATCGGTGTATAATTTTACCATGGACTGTGCTCTTTTCTTAATTAATTGTTAAATTACCACTTCAATGAGCAAGTGGTTCTCTTCAAATTGTAAAATTAAAAGAAAAGTAGTGCAACGGAAAGGTGTTTTTTTGTGGAACAAAAATTTTATTGTCAACCTGATATTCCCAGTTCGATCACATGTTGGTCTTATACTTTTATGATTTTTTTATTGAGTTTGTTCTTATGGTTAGAGATCACAGTTTTTCAGATCTGGACTGCAATTGCTTTTGTATGCTTTGTGCTAGTCACTGCGATCCAATTATGGCGGCGCCAATTAGTTATTACAGACCGTGAAGTGAAATTCAAGCGCGTTTTATCTTTAAATGATAAAATCATCGCTCGTAGCGATATCAAAGAAGTCGTGGCTACGAAATACCAATTGAAGATCACTGACCAATATCGGACTTATTCAGTTTTGATGTTACCAAAAAGCAAAGAAAAATGCTTAAAAATATTAAAATAGTTCGTTTTTAAAATGATTAAATTGTGATTGTTAGCTTTTTTATAAAAACTAATGACAAAACACGAAATATGTTTTATACTGGTCTTAAATTCATCAGGAATTAGCTATAAGATACAGGTAAAAAAAGAAAGGAAAAGCTATATCTATCATTTTGGTGATATAGTCGTAAGCGTAAACGTGAAAGATATTGAAATTGCACAACAAAGTGAGATGTTACCGATCGTTGAGGTCGCTAAAAAAGCGGGTTTAAGTGGATCTGAGATCGAGCAATACGGGCAATATAAAGCAAAGATCAAACTACCGTTGGCTGACCGCCCAAAAACTAAAGAAAAATTGATCTTAGTGACGGCTGTCAATCCAACGCCGGCTGGTGAAGGCAAGTCGACAGTTACTGTTGGTTTAGGCGATGCCTTGAGTTTAGCAGGTAAAAAAACTATGATCGCCTTGCGTGAACCATCCTTAGGTCCTGTAATGGGAATGAAAGGTGGCGCAACTGGCGGTGGCTATTCTCAAGTAGTCCCAATGGAAGACATCAACTTACATTTCACGGGTGATATGCATGCTTTGACGACTGCCAATAATACTTTAGCAGCCTTGATCGATAACCATATCTACCAAGGTAACAAGCTAGGTATCGACCAGCGCCGAGTGATCTGGAAACGCGTATTGGATATCAATGATCGCGCATTACGCCATGTGGTCATCGGGCTTGGTGGTGTAGTCCAAGGGATCCCACGTGAAGACGGTTTTGATATCACGGTGGCTTCAGAAATGATGGCGATCTTATGTCTAGCAAAAGATATCGCTGATCTAAAGAAACGTTTAGGGCAGATCGTGATCGGTTATACTTATGCCAAAGAACCAGTGACAGTCGCTGACTTAGGCGTGACAGGTGCGATCGCGTTGTTGTTAAAGGATGCCTTGAAGCCAAATCTAGTTCAAACTTTAGCGCATACACCAGCGATCATTCATGGGGGACCATTTGCTAATATCGCTCATGGCTGTAACAGTGTGTTGGCAACTAAGACAGCTTTGCAGTTGGCCGACTATACGATCACTGAAGCTGGTTTTGGAGCTGATCTTGGAGCTGAAAAATTCTTAGACATCAAAGTACCTCAGTTAGGTAAAGCACCAAATACGATCGTGATCGTAGCCACAGTTCGTGCCTTGAAGATGAATGGTGGCGTGGCAAAAGATCAACTTGATCATGAAGATCTAGTGGCTTTAGAAAAAGGCTTTGCTAATTTGAAGCGTCATATTCAAAGTATGAAACAATATGATATTCCCGTAGTTGTTGCGATCAATAAGTTTACTGCTGATACTTTGGCTGAATTAAACATGTTAGTTGAGCTTTGTGCTAAAGAAGACACTACCGCTGTTGTTGCCGATGTGTGGGCTAAAGGTGGTGCAGGGGCTAAAGAATTAGCTCAAGCTGTGCTCGCTAGCTGTGATCAAGTTACTACACCTAAACGCTTGTATGCGGCTGATGATAGTGTTGAAGATAAGATCAAACAGATCGTGACCAAGATCTATGGTGGTAAAGATGTTGAATTCAGTCCGAAAGCTTTACGCCAATTGAGCGAATTCAAAACTCTTGGTTGGGATAAATTACCTGTATGTATGGCTAAAACACAGTATTCACTTTCGGACGATCCTAAATTACTTGGGGCCCCAACTGATTTTACGATCCATGTTCGTGAATTTGTGCCTAAATTAGGGGCCGGCTTTATCGTAGCCTTGACCGGTAATGTTTTGACAATGCCTGGTCTACCAAAAGTTCCAGCTGCGATGGGGATGGATCTAGCAGATGATGGTACGATCACAGGATTATACTAAAAACGTTTGCGATCGTTTAAAAATCGTAGGCTGATAGGTCAGGTCGGCTTTAAAAGGCATCAGCAGTGGTGCCTTTTTTGTTTGGATAATTGTCTAACAACGATTTTTACGTTAAGATTGAGATGAAAGATTTTTAAGTCATTAGTTTAGAAGGGTTATGGATCGGATGACGTTATATATTTGTTTAATGGTCGCGGTAGTTTTATCCGACCAGTTGTTGAAATTTTATATTCAGCAAAATGTTCCACTTAATGTTAGCTATGAAGTTATTCCAGATGTCTTGTCGATCGGGTACGTGCGAAATTTTGGAGCGGCTTGGAGCATGTGGTTAGGTCAAAGATGGTTACTAAGTATTATTTCACTTGTAGCTTTGGTGATCTTTGGCTATTATTTTAAGAAATTGCACCATAACTGGGGCTATGGACTAGGTTTTTCACTGTTGATCGGTGGAACACTCGGAAATTTACTTGATCGTCTTTTCTCTGGATATGTGGTCGATATGTTGGAATTGGATCTTATCAATTTTCCAGTTTTCAACATTGCTGATTGCGCCTTGACTTTAGGTGTGATCGTAATTTTGATCACGATGCTAAAAGATGATGAAGGGATAATTTAATCTATAAAGAAGGATGATAATGAATTGGTAGAAGCAACGATCACAACGCAAACGGGACGGTTAGATAAAGTTTTAACGACGATCTTTCCACAGTACTCGCGGTCCCAGATCCAACAATTATTGGAACAGGGCAATATTTTAGTCAATGAGACCCTACAAAAGGGTAAATACAAGGTCAAAGCGGGCGATAAGATCAGTTTGACCGAACCAGCGATCAAAGAGCTTGAAGTCGAACCTGAAAATATCGCTTTAGATATCGTTTATGAAGATGATGATGTGATCGTGATCAATAAACCACAGGGAATGGTCGTTCATCCGGCACCAGGACATGAACACCATACGTTAGTCAATGCTTTGTTATATCATTGCCCGCTTTCAACGATCAATGGAACTTATCGCCCAGGGATCGTACATCGGATCGATAAAGATACTTCGGGGCTCTTAATGGTCGCTAAAAATGATCAGGCGCATCGCAGTTTGGCTAAGCAATTAAAAGATAAAACTAATTTACGCGAATATGTCGCGCTTGTTCACGGACGGATCAAAGAAGATTCTGGGACGATCAAAGCTCCGCTCGCACGGAGCCCTAAGGATCGTAAAAAACAAGCTGTTGTTTCTGGTGGTCGGGATGCAGTGACGCATTTTAAAGTCTTGAAGCGTTATCAAGACTATACCTTAGTAAGTTGTTGCTTAGAGACAGGTCGGACCCACCAAATACGTGTGCATATGAAATATATCGGTCATCCGCTAGTGGGTGATCCAATGTATGGACCCAAGAAGACTTTGAAGGGTAAGGGGCAGTTTTTGCACGCAGCTAAATTAGGTTTTACCCATCCCAAAACGGGTGAATTTTTGACTTTTGAAGCCCCACTGCCAGAAATTTTTGAAAAACAACTGGCATATCTTGACAAAACAAATAAAATCAAGTAGATTATAAATAAATAAGTGAGTCCTTTAAGAATAGTCCAGAGAGGCTAGCAAGGTACGGTTCGATATTCCCACACTATCAGTGGGTCTGTTTAGCGCTAGTCTTGAAGTGTATTCTTTGAGGCTAGCGTTTTTTTAATATTCTAGGGAGGTTTTTACTTTGGCAAAAGAAGTGAGCGATGCAATCACGATGAAACGAGCATTAACACGGATGACTTATGAGATCATTGAAAAGAATAAAGGGGTAGACGGGATCGTTTTAGTCGGGATCAAGACCCGTGGTATTTATTTAGCTAAACGGATCGCAGCGCGCTTGCAACAACTAGAGGATGTAACGATCCCGGTAGGCGAATTAGATATTTCCTTATATCGTGATGATATTCATCATGATCCTAACGCCAAGCATGAACCGGTCGTAAAAGATAGTCAGATCGGATTTGATATCAATGATAAACATGTGATCTTAGTTGACGATGTGTTATTTACTGGACGAACGATCCGTGCGGCTTTAGATGCTTTGATGGATCAAGGCCGACCAAAGACGATCAACTTAGCGATCTTAGTCGATCGGGGACACCGTGAATTGCCGATCCGCGCAGATTTCGTTGGTAAAAATATCCCGACCGCATTAAATGAAGAAGTTTCTGTTTATGTCGAAGAGATCGATGGTAAAGACGGGATCGAATTAAAGACAATCAAATAAATTAACCATTTTAATTGACTCCAGAGAGGGCAAAAAAGGTTGATAGGCTTAAGACATTATGGATTAAGTCTACCTTTTAGAGCCCGAAATGTAATATTTCGGGCTTTTTTCTTAGCAAAATAGAACGGAGATTATTTATGTCAGAAAAAGAAGTTTTTAGAAATAAAGATGCACTATTAGATATCAACGATAAGCCGAATTTTCCGCATTGGTTAGTCTTATCGATCCAGCATCTCTTTACGATGTTTGGAGCTACCGTGCTCGTCCCGTTGTTGATCGGTTTGAATCCAAGTATCGCACTCTTTTGTTCCGGTGTCGGAACGATCGTATACTTGCTATGCACAAAAGCTAAGATCCCAGCTTATCTAGGTTCGAGTTTTGCTTTTATCATGACGATGCAAGTTTTGATGAAAAATTACGGCTATCCTGCTGTCGGTCAGGGGGCCATTGCAGCCGGCTTAGTTTATGTGATCGTTTCTTTGATCGTTGGCAAATTTGGCTCAAGTTGGGTCGATAAACTATTGCCTCCTGTTGTTGTAGGGCCGATCATTATTGTTATCGGGCTATCACTTGCCACGACGGCAGCTAATGATGCGATGTTGAACAATTCAAATTACGATCTGAAATTTTTCAGTGTTGCGATCTTTACTTTGCTGCTGACGATCGGCTTTAACATCTTCTTGCGCGGTTTTCCAAGTATGATCCCCGTTTTGCTTGGGATCATCGGTGGGTATATCTTTGCTGTTATGATGGGGATCGTGGATTTTACAGCCGTCGCTAAAGCTAAATGGTTCACGCTACCGGCGTTTGATGTAATGTTTATCAATTATGATTTTAAATGGTACCCAGCAGCGATCTTAGGGATGGCACCGATCGCTTTTGTGACAATGACTGAGCATATGGGACATATCATGGTCTTGAATAAACTAACTAAGCGCAATTTCTTTAAAGATCCAGGTTTGAATAAAACTTTACTTGGTGATGGTTTTTCAAGCATTATCGCTGGTTTTGCTGGTGGTCCCCCGACGACTTCTTACGGTGAAAATATTGGTGTTTTAGCCATGTCAAAGGTCCACTCAGTTTGGGTGATCGGTGGCGCAGCCTTTTTTGCGATCGTCTTTAGTTTTTGTGGTAAGATCTCAGCCTTGATCCAATCGATCCCAAGTCCAGTCATTGGCGGGATCTCATTTCTACTCTTTGGGATGATCGCCTCCAATGGTTTACAGATCTTAGTTGATAACAAAGTAAATTATGCGTTGAAGCGCAATTTAGTGATCACCTCGGTCATCTTGGTCGTAGGTGTCGGTGGAACATATCTTCAATTAGGGAATTTCCAATTGACAAGTATTGCTTTAGCAACGATCTTTGGGATCGGTTTGAACTTGATCTTACCAAAATACGCTTTTAGTGAACGATAAAAAATAATCAGTGGAAAGTAAAATGTGGAACTGATATTTGCCAGCAATCTAAGAAAGGAAAACTATAGCACTTTCTAATAACCACATGATCTATAGCCAAAAAGAGCCATGCAACATTTTGTAACAGTCGATAATTTAGATGAAAAACAAGTTTTAGCGTTGATCAAACGCGCTCAGTATTTCAAACAAGGGGGACGTCCAACTTGTGATCTAAGCGAGGTTTATTGTGTCAATATGTTCTTTGAAGATTCAACTCGGACGCATACGAGCTTTGAAATGGCTGAACGTAAATTAGGTTTGAATGTTTTGCAATTCGATCCTAAGCAAAGCTCGGTCAATAAGGGCGAGACTTTATATGATACATTGTTGACGATGGATGCTTTAGGTGTGAAACTAGCTGTGATCAGACATTCTCAAAATGAATATTATGCACCATTGATAGAACTAGGTGCCAAACAAACGCTAGATATCGGGATCATCAATGGCGGGGATGGAAGTGGTCAGCATCCTTCGCAATGTCTACTAGATATGTTGACGATCTATGAGCAATTTGGAAAATTTACGGGCTTAAAGGTCGCGCTTGTTGGTGATCTGACCAACTCGCGGGTCGCCAAAAGTAATATGGAGTTATTGCATAAACTGGGGGCGACGGTATATTTCTCGGGACCAAGTTATTGGTATGATGAAGCCTTTGAAGAATACGGTACTTATCGCCCATTAGATGAATTAGTCGCAAAAGTTGATGTCTTGATGCTCTTAAGAGTTCAACATGAACGCCATGGTGCTACTGAGGAGCAAACTTTTTCAAAAGAGAGTTATCATCAAAAATACGGTTTAACGACGAAACGCTATGCTAAATTAAAAGATGATGCGATCGTCATGCATCCCGGACCGATCAATCGGGATGTTGAGTTTGCTAGTAGCTTAGTTGAGGCAAAAAAATCTAGGTTTAAGGCACAGATGCAAAATGGTGTGTTTATGCGGATGGCAATGCTGGAAAAAGTGATCGAAGGCCGTGAGCTAGGAGGAAAAACAAGATGAAGTTATTGCTTAAAAATGGGACAGTTTATCAAGCTGGTAAATTATTAAAAAATGATCTGTTGGTCGAAAACGGCGTGATCACAGCCTTAGGCACGGAGCTAAAAGCAGATAGCGCTCAAGTGATCGATGTGACTGATAAATTAGTTGCTCCTGGTTTAGTTGATGTTCATGTACACTATCGCGAACCCGGTTTTACACATAAGGAAACGATCAAAACTGGGAGTTTAGCTGCAGCTCATGGAGGGTATACCACTGTTTGTGCGATGCCAAACTTAGATCCTGTCCCTGATACGCCAGCTAAAGTTACCGCTCAAGTGGCGTTGAATGAGGCTGATGGGGTCGTTAAGATCAAACAATATGGTGCGATCACAGCAGGTTTGAAAAGTGATGAGCTACTTGATTATGCAGGAATGAAGGCAGCTGGTGCCTTTGCTTTTAGTAATGATGGTTGTGGAGTTCAAACAGCTGGCACGATGTATCAAGCTATGTTAGCAGCGAAAAAACTAGATGTAGCTTTGGTAGCCCACGTCGAAGATAATTCACTGTTGTTTGGCGGTGTGATGAATGCGGGAAAGAAGGCTAAAGAATTAGGTCTACCAGGTATATTGGGGATCAGTGAATCTTCTCAGATCGCACGCGATCTATTATTAGCCAAAGAAACTGGCGTCCATTATCATGTCTGCCATGTTTCGACTAAAGAAAGTGTTGAATTGATCCGCATTGCTAAAAAGCATGGGATCAATGTGACCTGTGAGGTCTCACCACATCATCTATTATTGAGTGAAGACGATATCGTAAAAAATGATGGCTTTTATAAAATGAACCCACCGTTACGAGCTAATGAAGATCAACAAGCTTTGCTTACGGGGATCTTAGATGGCACGATCGATATGATCGCGACTGATCACGCTCCGCATAGTATCGACGAAAAAACTGGTGATATGCGCACAGCTGCTTTTGGGATCACAGGTAGTGAGACGGCTTTTGCCTTACTGTATACTCAACTGGTAAAACAACAGCAAGTTTTGACTTTGGAGCAACTATTAGAGCTCATGTCTAAAAATCCAGCTGAAGCCTTCAAATTTGAAGCGGGAAGTATTTTTGCAGGAGCTAAAGCGGACCTAGCCGTTTTTGACCTGAAACATGAAACTACGATCACTGAAGCCGATTATTTTTCGAGGGGTAAAAATACTCCATTTACTGGCGAAAGAGTTTTTGGGCAAACTTACTTGACTATGGTCGATGGTAATGTAGTTTATCAAAAGGAGGATTAGCATGGAGCGTTATTTAGTTTTAGAAGATGGTACAGTATTTTCGGGGGAAGCTTTTGGTTTTGAAGGGCAAACGACCGGAGAAGTGGTTTTTACAACGGGGATGACAGGTTATCAAGAAGCTGTAACAGATCAATCATTTGCTAATCAGATCTTAGTTTTCACCAATCCGTTGATCGGAAATTACGGAGTCAATCTGGATGATTACGAGTCGCTCATGCCAAATTGTTGTGGGGTCATTTGTCGTGAGGTGGCACGTGTTTCTGACAGTTGGCGCAAGCAAGGGACTTTTGATGATTTCCTAAAACAAATGCAGATCCCAGGTCTTTGTCATATCGATACTCGGGCATTGACTAAGAAATTGCGTGAACATGGAACGATGAAGGGGTGTTTGGTCGATTCAGTCCATGACATGACCCACACCCTTGATCAGTTACGTGCAACTGTGCTAAATGATCGTGTAGTAGAACAAGTTTCAACGACTAAACCTTATCCAAATCCAGGTGAAAAGCGCAATGTCGTTTTAGTTGATTATGGGCTAAAGCACAGTATCTTACGCGAACTTTCTAAACGTGATTGCAATACGATCGTGCTGCCCTCAAGTGCAACAGCCCAAGATATCTTGAATCTAAAACCCGATGGCGTCATGTTATCTAACGGACCTGGGGATCCTAAAGATGTTTTACATGCTGTCGAAATGGTCAAAGAAGTCCAAAAGCATCTTCCACTCTTTGGGATCTGCCTAGGACACCAGATTTTTGCTTTAGCTAATGGAGCTGATACGTATAAGATGAAATTTGGACACCGAGGCTTCAACCATCCGGTTCGTGAGATCGCAACGGGAAGGATCAATTTTACTTCACAAAATCATGGTTATGCAGTCGATCCAGCCACTGTCGATAAAGCTGAATTGATCATTACTCACCGTGAGATAAATGATGGTACAGTCGAAGGACTACGGCATAAGCGCTACAAAGCTTTTAGCGTGCAATTCCATCCCGATGCTGCACCAGGACCACACGATGCAGTCGATCTTTTTGATGACTTTATGCATATGATCGATCAACGAAAGGAAGAAGAAAATGCCTAAACGAACAGATATTAAAAAAATCATGGTTCTGGGATCAGGACCGATCATCATCGGACAAGCCGCTGAATTTGACTATTCTGGGACACAAGCTTGTATGGCGTTACGTGAAGAAGGTTATGAAGTAGTTTTAGTCAATTCCAATCCTGCAACTATCATGACAGATACTGACATTGCTGATCGGGTCTATTTAGAGCCATTGACGGTCGAATCAGTTTCACGTATCATGCGTCAAGAATATCCCGATGCTTTATTGCCAACATTAGGTGGTCAGATCGGGTTGAACTTAGCGATCGCATTGCATAAAAGTGGGATCTTAGATGAGCTTGGGATCGAACTTTTAGGTACAAAATTATCTGCGATCGATCAAGCTGAAGACCGCGAGAAATTCAAAGAGTTGATGTTACAGTTAAACGAGCCGATCCCAGCTTCAAAGACGGTCAATACAGTAGCAGAAGCCTTGGAATTCGCTGAAACGATCGGCTATCCTGTGATCGTACGGCCTGCCTTTACGATGGGCGGGACCGGTGGTGGCTTGTGTGATACCCCGGCTGAATTAGAAGAGATCGCAGCTAATGGTCTGGATCTTTCGCCTGCGACCCAGTGTTTGATCGAAAAATCGATCATGGGGCATAAAGAGATCGAATTTGAAGTGATGCGCGATTCTGCCAACAATGCAATGGTAGTTTGTTCGATGGAAAACTTTGATCCAGTTGGGATCCACACTGGTGATTCGATCGTGGTCGCACCAACACAAACATTGACTGATCGAGAGTACCAAATGTTACGGGACTGTTCTTTAAAATTGATCCGTGCACTCAAGATCGAAGGTGGCTGTAATGTTCAGTTAGCCCTTGACCCTAACAGTTTCAATTATAACGTGATCGAAGTCAATCCCCGGGTATCACGTTCTTCGGCCTTGGCTTCTAAAGCAACGGGGTATCCGATCGCTAAAATGGCAGCTAAGATCGCAGTTGGATTGACACTAGATGAGATCAAAAATCCTGTTACCCAAACGACGTATGCTGAATTTGAACCGGCTTTAGACTATGTAGTTGCTAAGATCCCACGCTGGCCATTTGATAAATTCGCCCAGGCAGATCGGACTTTAGGGACCCAAATGAAAGCAACTGGGGAAGTTATGGCGATCGGTCGTAATTTAGAAGAAGCGTTGCAAAAAGCAGTCCGCTCACTTGAGATCGATGAAAAAGATCTTTTATCACCACGAGTAGCTAAAGCTTCGGATGAAGAGCTAGAGAAAAAATTAGTTCACGCTCAAGATGACCGTCTCTTTTATTTGGCTGAAGCCTTTCGGCGCGGTTATACGTTACGAGAGGTCCATGAATTTACTAAGATCAATCTCTATTATTTAGATATTGTAAAACATATCATCGAACTTGAAGCTAAATTAAAAGCACATCCTAATGAGCCAGCTTGCTTAAAAGAGGCTAAGTATTATGGCTTTAGTGACCACACGATCGCTAAATTGTGGGATACGACTGCTGAAAAGATCCGTGTTTTACGGAAAGAAAATCAGATCCTTCCTGTCTATAAGATGGTCGATACTTGTGCAGCTGAATTTGAATCACATACACCATACTTTTACAGTTCATACGACCTTGAAAATGAAAGTCACCCGTCAACTAAAGAATCGATCCTAGTTATCGGTTCTGGCCCGATCCGGATCGGACAAGGGGTCGAATTTGATTACGCTACAGTTCACAGCGTTAAAGCGATCCAAAAACTAGGCTATGAAGCGATCGTGATGAATTCTAATCCTGAAACGGTCTCTACCGATTTTTCAGTTTCCGATAAATTATATTTTGAACCGCTTGATCTAGAGGATGTCTTGAATGTGATCGAGCTTGAACAGCCTAAAGGTGTGATCGTGCAATTTGGGGGGCAAACAGCGATCAATCTAGCAGATGGTTTAGAAGCAAATGGCGTCAATGTTTTAGGGACTGCAGTTGCTGATCTTGACCGCGCTGAGGATCGTGAGTTATTTGACCAAGTTATCAAACAACTTGGTCTAAAGCAACCTGTGGGCAAGACTGCGATGTCAAAAGAAGAAGTTCTGGCATGCGCTCATGAGATCGGATATCCAGTTTTAGTTCGTCCAAGTTATGTACTTGGCGGACGGGCAATGGAGATCGTTAATAACGATGAAGAATTGACCCAATATTTAGCTGAAAATGCGCACTTAGCCAAAGAACATCCGATCTTGGTCGATGCTTACCTTGAAGGATATGAATGTGAAGTTGACGCTATCTGTGATGGTAAGGATGTCTTGATCCCAGGTATCATGGAACATATCGAACAAGCCGGGGTCCACTCTGGCGATTCGATGGCAGTATATCCAGCGCAAAACTTTGATCAAAGTGTCAAAGATCAAATTGAAGATGCAACTAAGAAATTAGCCGTTGCTTTGAAGTGTATCGGGATCATGAATATTCAATTTATCGTGCATAAAGGTGAAGTTTATGTTCTTGAAGTAAATCCACGGGCTAGTCGGACAGTCCCATTTTTGAGTAAGATCACTGATATCAAGATGACCCAAGTTGCTACTCAGGTCATCTTAGGCAAGACTTTAAAAGAGCTCGGCTATGAGTCGGGGATCTATCCTGAATCTGAAATGATCCATGTCAAAGCTCCAGTCTTCTCCTTTAATAAACTGGCTGATGTCGACAGCTTATTAGGACCAGAAATGAAATCAACTGGTGAGGTCATGGGTAGTGACCATAGCTTTGAAAAAGCACTTTACAAAGCTTTTGTAGGAGCTAATATGAAATTACCGGCTAACGGGAGCGTCTTATTTACGGTCAAAGATAAAGATAAACAGCAAGCCCTAACTTTAGCAAAACGTTTTGCTAAGATCGGCTATCGGATCTTTGCGACTGCTGGAACAGCCGAATTTTTAAATGAAAACGGGTTGCATACCATGACCGTTGCCAAGATCGGACAGGCGAAACCAGGGATCTTAGATGTCTTACAAAATAATGAAGTTGACATCGTGATCAACACGATGGATCATGACCAAGAAAAAGTATCTGACGGCTTTGTGATCAGACAAACTGCGATCGAGCACAATATTGCTTTGTTGACATCATTTGATACCGTGGATGCTTTACTGAAAGCTTTAGAAAATCGTTCATTTTCGACGACAGCATTATAAAGGGAGGCTAATTATGTCAAGGTTATCAGTCAAATTACCAGGTTTAGAGCTAAAAAATCCTATCATGCCAGCAAGTGGAACTTTTGGCTTTGGAGATGTTGGCGCAGCTCAAAAATTTAATTTGAATACTTTAGGAGCGTTAGTTATCAAAACGACGACACCTGAAGCGCGTGACGGTAATCCCAATCCTAAGATCGCCGTATTGGACAATGGAGTCATCAATGCGGTCGGATTACAAAATCCGGGGATCGCAGCCGTTATTAGTGAAAAATTACCAGCATTAAAAAAGGATTATCCCGACTTGCCAGTGTTAGGTAGTGTGGGGGGGTCGACGGTTGCTGATTATGTGGAAGTTGCTAAAAAACTCTCCGATTCTAATTTAGTGGCCGCTTTAGAATTGAACATCTCTTGTCCTAACGTGCATGAAGGTGGGATGGCATTTGGAACTGATCCACAGACCGCAGCTGAATTGACCAAACAAGTCAAAGCTGTCTCTAAGGTACCAGTTTATGTTAAACTTTCTCCTAATGTAACCGATGTAGTAGCGATCGCTAAAGCAGTTGAAGCTGCTGGTGCTGATGGCTTGACAATGATCAATACCTTGATGGGGATGAGTTTGAATTTAAAAACGCGTAAATCGGTCTTGGGTAATTTGACTGGTGGCTTTTCAGGACATTCGATCAAACCGATCGCGATCAGAATGATCTATCAAGTTTCCCATTCAGTAGATATCCCGATCATTGGGGTCGGAGGGATCAAGAGTGCTAAAGATATCATTGAGATGTATTTAGCTGGAGCTTCAGCCGTCCAAGTCGGAACGGCGCATTTCTACGATCCTTTGATCTGCCCACATTTAGTTGCAGAATTACCAAAAGTAATGGATGAATTGGGGATCGAAAGTATTGAAAAGTTGATCCAAGAAGTACGGGAGGCTAGAGATAATGAAGCTTAAACGTCCGATCATTGCTCTTGATTTCAATGATGCTCAGCGAACGCTTGATTTTTTACAAAATTTTCCGCAAACAGAGAAACTTTTCGTAAAGATCGGAATGGAATTATATTACAGTGCAGGTCAAGATCTAGTTAAAGCGATCTTAGAGCAAGGACACGATGTCTTTTTAGATCTAAAATGTCATGATATCCCGCACACAGTCGAACGGGCAATGTATGTTTTAGGCCAATTAGGGGTCAGTCTCACCACGACGCATGCTAATGGAGGGCATGAGATGCTCAAGGCTGCTAAATATGGCCTAGTTGAAGGTGCACTAAAAGCTGGTAAAAAAGAGCCCCAATTATTAGCGATCACGCAATTGACCTCAACTGATGAACGCATGGTCAAAGAAGAACAATTGATCACAGTCGGACTTGAGAAAAGCGTGGAAAATTATGCTAAATTAGCGCAAAATGCCGGCTTAGATGGGGTCGTTTGTTCGGGCTGGGAAGCTAATAAGTTAAGAGAAGTTACGGGACCGGAATTCTTACGGGTCACGCCTGGGATCCGGTTAAAAACCGACAGTTTAGGTGATCAAAAACGGGTCATGACCCCAGATATGGCGGCGCAAAATGGCTCAAGTGCGATCGTTGTTGGGCGTCCGATCACACAAGCAAAAGACCCTGTGACGGCTTATCAAGCAATTTTTGAGCTCTGGAATCAGTAAGAAAGGATAAAGTAAATGAAAGAAATCGCAAAAGACTTACTCAAAATTCAAGCTGTAAAATTATCTCCTAATGAACCTTTTACGTGGGCAAGTGGGATCAAAAGTCCGATCTATTGTGATAACCGTTTAACGATCAGCTATCCTAAGATCAGAACAGCGATCGCCAAAGGAATTGCAGAATTGATAAGCGAAAAGTATCCAAAAGTCGAGGTGATCGCCGGGACAGCTACGGCAGGGATCCCACATGCGGCTTGGATCGCTGCTGAATTAGATTTGCCACTGGTTTATGTTCGATCTAAACCTAAAGATCATGGGCGTAGTAAACAGATCGAAGGTGTTTTGCATCCTGGAGCTAAAACAGTCGTGATCGATGACCTTTTATCAACAGGGGGCAGTGTCTTAAAAGCTGTTAAAGCTGCGCAAAATGAAGGAGCCGATGTTTTAGGTGTTGGAGCGATCTTTAGTTATCAATTGCAAGCAATCGTTGATAATTTTAGGCAAGCAGATCTGAGTTATTTTACCTTGACTAATTACTCAGAATTATTAGAAGTTGCTGTTGAAACTAACTATATTTCAACGACAGAACGTGCAGCCTTGGAAAAATGGCGCCATGATCCTGAAAACTGGTCAGCTAAAGCCTAAATGATAAAATGACCATCCGTGCACATTGGATGGTCATTTTAGATTTTTATCCTTGCTATGAAAGGCTTTTGTTATACAAAATTTAGGAATATTGGTATAATATACAAGGTTTATTTTTATTAATATAGATAATAAGGCGGTGATTGTTGATGCCTGATGAACAACATAAACATAAGCATCATCATAAGAAGAAAAAACGTTGGTGGAAGTGGGTCTTGATCGCATTGGGACTCTTTTTACTGATCGACGCAGTTATTGTAGGTAAACTCTATTTCGATGCCAAAAAAGCTGTCGATGTTACATATAAAGCTGTCAAACATGACGATAAGCGCACCGGCAGTGTCAATTTAGACAATGGACAACCGTTTTCAGTCCTTTTATTAGGAAGTGATACTGGTGAGTATGGTCGGACTGAACAAGGGCGTTCGGATACGATCATGGTAGCGGCTGTTACGCCTAAAAAGACTGAATTGTTGAGTATTCCACGAGATACTTTAGTTACGATCGCAGGCCATCCAGGCAATAATAAGATCAATGCAGCTTATTCATATGATGGAGTTTCGGGAGCATTGAATACATTACAAAGCTATTTAGATATTCCGATCGATCATTATATCGAGATCAATATGAAAGGCCTTGAACAGTTATCAGAAGCGATCGGTCCGGTCAAAGTCGATAATGACTTAGAATTTACGAACTTAGATGTTCATTTCCCTAAAGGCGAAGTCACGATCAATGCTGATAATATCTTAGCTTATACTCGGATGCGTTATGAGGATCCACGAGGCGATTACGGGCGACAATTGCGCCAACGCCAAGTTTTGACTGCTTTAGTAGAAAAAGCAGCTTCGATCGATAGTCTAGCTAAATACCATAGCATTTTGAATGCTATTTCGGCTAATATGAAAACTGACTTAACATTTGATGATATTAAAGATATCGTAACTAATTATGGTGGGGCTAAAAATATTGATCAGATCCAACTCAAGGGTAATGGTCAAATGATCGATGGTGTTTCATATGAGGTCGTACCAAAGGAAAACTTGGATGAAGTTCGCTCTCAATTGAAGCAAACGTTAAAACTTAAGTAATTAAAATTAAAGTTGAGAATTAATTAATTCTCAACTTTTTTTTCATGTATTTTCGTTGAAATTTAGAGTAAGTGTTAGTATACTGATACTATAGTGCAAATCATAACAAGATAACTTTTTGTTTATTGTTTTGTGCTTGCGTATTTGAAAATAGTAGATCATGTGGAAGTTATCTACTAGATATAACGGTAATTTATGGGTGGAAGCATAGATTATCGTTTTTTATTTATTTTATGTACTATATTCATTAATTTATCAAAATTTCTATTACTTATAGAAATTTTCACTTATAATGGAATTATTCCCCTTAGAGAGTTCAAAAAGTTTTAACATTACTATCATAATATAGTATAATTATTTATATAAGGATAAGATATTTGGCATTTGAATTAATGAAGGATAATGCTACGGGAAAGGATATACTTATATGAAGACACAACAAGAAAACATCTTTTCATCAAAGACGTTGACCTATTTCTTGCAATTAGCTGAAACGATGAGTTATACCCAAGCAGCTCAGATCTTGGGGATCACACAACCGGCATTGACTCAACAAATAAAGAAATTAGAGCGAACAGTCGGAGCACCACTATTTTATTCAGTTGGTAAAAAGTTACACCTTTCTGATGCAGGCTACACTATGTTAGATGCAACTCACCAGATCTATGAAACATTAAATAAAGCAGCTGATGAGATCCAACAATCAACAAGTGCGACTCAAGGGACGATCAACATTGGGATCTTAGCTTCGATCGAGGATCAAGTCTTCACGGATTTTGCGATCAAGTATTACGAAAAAAATAATGGTATCAAACTTTCCACACATATGTTGACGCGTAAGGAGATTTGGGAGCGCTTAGAAAATAATACGATCGATTTAGCGGTAATGTATCTTCCAGATGAAAGTATCAAAAACTGGAAACCATACGAAACTAAAAAGATCATCACCGAAGACTTGATCTTCTTGCACAACAACGAACGCTTAGAAAAGCGTAAGCGCGTGCGGTTCAAGGACACTTTGAACAATAAATGGGTGACATATCCACCACAATACTACTTAAATGATACGATCAGAGAAGCTTATAAGAATGCAATGGTCGATCATCCTAATAGTGTAGCTCACTTTGCAACACCGGAACAACTTTTTGAATTTGCTAAACGAACTGGTAGTTATACTGCACTACCAATGTCGTTTGTGACGGCTAAAAATCATGGTGAGATGGGGATGGCGTTATTTGAACCAGAGATCAAGTTCGATTTGGCCTTTGTCTTTAGACGTGGTAAAGATCAGATCCCACGTATCAATAGTTTTTTGAAAACTTTTGACAGCTATCTAGCTAAAAAAGATTACGTTTCACGTCTCAAAGAAAGCTTATAAGTCAGCAGTCTCACATAAATGGGCCCATCACGCTGCAATAAGTATCGTGGTGGGCTCTTTTTGTAGTGTCAAACCCAATGTTTGAAAGTCAAATAAAAGACTTATGTCACAGCTTCTTATTGTTATTTAAGTTTAGCTAGTTGTGTGGTAGAATTATTAAAGTTAGGAATACTTTAGATGGGAGATATTTTTGATGAAAGAATTAGTTTTCGGACATAAAAATCCAGATACAGATGCGATCGTAGCTGCTAAAGCTTACGCCTTTTTACAAAACGCTTTGGGCAATGAAGTCGAAGCTGTGGCTTTGGGGACACCAAACGAAGAAACAAAATTTGTTTTAGAACATTTTGAAGAACCAGCACCACGTGTGATCGAAAAGGCAACACCTGAAGTTGAAGCTGTAATGTTGGTCGATCACAACGAAGAACAACAAAGTGTCGCTGATATTGCTGATGTGACAGTCACACACGTTGTCGATCATCACCGGATCGCTAACTTTGCGACAGCTGCACCTTTGTACTATCACGCTGAGCCAGTTGGCTGTACAAGTACGATCATTTACGGTGAATTCGTGCAAAATAACGTTGAGATCCCAGCTAAATTGGCTGGTTTGATGTTATCTGCTATTGTTTCTGATACTTTACTATTCAAATCACCAACAACCACAGCTAAAGATGAAGCCGCTGCAAAAGCTTTAGCCAAGATCGCTAATGTAGATCTTGAAGCTTATGGCCTTGAAATGCTTAAAGCCGGTACAAACTTGGCAAGTAAGACAGAAGAAGAATTGATCACAGCTGATGCAAAATCATTTGATATGGGTGGTAAGACAGTCCGGGTCGATCAAGTAAACACAGTCGATCTTGATGAAGTTTTCGCACGTGAAGCTGCTTTACGTGCAGCCATCGAAAAACAATCAGCCACTGAAGGTTACGATCTATTCTTGTTGATGGTAACTAACATCTTAGACTCCAATACACGTCTTTTAGTTGTTGGCGAACCTAAGGAAATGGTCGAAAAGGCTTTTGAAAAAGAATTGGTGGCTGACAAAGTTGATCTACCGGGTGTTGTTTCCCGTAAAAAACAGATCGTCCCACAATTAGAAGCAGCTTTTAACGCTTAAAAGTTGATCTGATCAAGTATAGTGCATGCGTTCATTTAAGGACGTGTGCGCTTTTTATTTTTCAGGAGGGAAAATAAATCGGGATTTACTAAAAATAAGCTATTTTTTAAGGGAATTCGCCTATTTTAAATAAGTACATCATTATAAATGCTTTTAATTGCTGATAATTAAAGGTATAATAATTATAGATAATTAGTTAAGAGGTGCGCTTGATGAGTCAAGAAAAGAGAATTGAATTGATCAAACAATTATTAGAAGAAAGGCAGGAATTGTCGACTAAAGATATCATGCAGGAATTTGGGATCTCACAAGATACTGCGCGACGTGATATCGTGTTGTTAGCTAAACGTGGTGAAGTTAGACGTACACATGGTGGGATCTTGCCATTAGATTTTGGGCGTAGCGTACCAAACTTTCAAAGCCGTTTAGCCCGTTTCACTAAACAAAAAACGCAGATCGCCTTAGCAGCTGCGACCTATTTTAAACCGCATCATGTTTATTTTGTCGATTCGTCGACGATCTTATTGAAGACTTGTCAAAATATCAATATGCCTCTAACGATCGTGACTCATTCTTTAGATAATTGTATGGCTTTAGCTGAGCATAATAAGGTACGGGTCAAGGTTTTGAGTGGGACTTTGAATCATGAAAACCGTTATTTCTATTCAAATTTAGCGATCGAAGAATTACAAAATGTCGTATTTGATACAGCTTTTATTGCTGCATCCGGGATCGATGAAAATGGTGCTTATTTACTTGATCAAGATGATGCTCAGATCGTTGGAATGGCGGTCAAACGGGCACGTAAAGTCATTTTGGTAGCCGAACATCAAAAGTTTGTCAATAAATCCTATTACCGTATTTGCCCTTTGGATAAGATCTCGTTATTTATCACCGACCAAGCACCGACACCAGAACAACGTGCGATGTTTGCTCCTGAAACTAAGATAATCGTGACAAAAGAAGCCTAGCAAAAAGAAGCCTGCTAGCTTCTTTTTTATAGATATAGTAAACTTTTAGTTTCGTTAAAGTTGACAAAGGAATTTGAAACTCGTATGCTTATGATATTGATAGTAGAGAGGATGAGTGAATTTGAAGAATAAATTATATTACATATCTTTAGCTAGCATCATGCTCGCTTTACTGATCGTTTGTTCACAATTAACGATCCCCTTGCCCATGATACCGTTGACGCTTCAGACATTGGCTGTTGGCTTATTAGCCTCGATCTTACCGCTAAGATATAGTTTACAGACCATTTTAGTGTATCTATTATTGGGGTTTATCGGTTTACCGGTCTTTGCTAATTTTAAAGGGGGACTAGGCGTCTTATTTAGTAATACTGGAGGCTATTTATTGGGCTTTTTAGTTTATGTTATGATTGTTGGCTCAATGGTCGCTAAAAAGCAAACATTTAACTGGTTATTACTGGCTAACAGCTTAGGAGCCCTAATGCAGTTATTATGTGGTTCACTGTGGTTACTTGTGATCAGCGATATCAACTTGGAGAATGCTCTATTGATCGGAACAGTTCCTTTTCTTCTTCCAGGAGCAATTAAGGTCATTTTAGTATGCATATGCGCACAGATCTATTATCGCGAATTTACCAAACGAAGTGCTAAGATATAACAATGCCAAAATGCAGTCATATGGGCTGCATTTTTTATTTGCTGAAAATTCTTTGGAAATTTTAATCTATCTGCTATATAATGGAGTAAATTTAAAAAAGTGAGGTACTGTTTTTATGCAAGCTAGATTTAACCATAAGATCGAAGCTATTGCTGTATCAGACATTCGGCAATTCGATATGGAAGTCAGTCAGATCGAGGGGATCATTAAGTTAACATTAGGGGAACCGGATTTTAATACACCGGAGCATGTAAAACAAGCTGCGATCGCGGCGATCAATGCAGATCAGTCACACTATACACCTAATTCGGGGATCATGGAGTTGCGACGGGCTGCCGCTAAGTACTATAAGGAAAAATATGCTCTAGATCATACTCCAGAACAGATCATTACGACGGTGGGAGCAACTGAAGCGATCGCAGCGAGTTTGCAAACGATCTTAAATCCAGGAGATACAGTCTTAATGCCAACACCAGTCTTTCCGATCTATGCTCCAATCAGTCAGCTAAATGGAGCTGATGTATTACAAGTTGATACGAGCGCTGATGGTTTTATTTTAACACCTGAAAAATTACGTGCTACTTTAGAAGCAAATAAAGATAAAAATATCAAAGCAGTCGTGTTAGTCTACCCAAGTAATCCAACCGGGGCAACATATACAAAAGAACAACTAGTTGCTTTGGCTAAAGTGATCGCTGAATATGATATTTGGGCTTTATGTGATGAAGTCTATGCTGAGTTGACTTATGAAGGACAACATGTTTCCTTAGCAAGCTTCTTACCCGAAAATACGATCGTGATCAGCGGTCTATCTAAATCACATGCGATGACTGGCTGGCGGTTAGGCTTTATTTTAGGGCCCAAAGATTTCAGTGAACAAGTTGTCAAAGCACATCAATATATGGTAACAGCACCAACGACAAATGTTCAATTTGCTGCTTTAGAAGCATTGACTAAAGGAAAAGATGATGCCTTGAGCATGCGTAAGGAATATCAAGCTAGACGTGATTTTATGCGCCAAGCTTTAACAGATGCTGGCTTTGAAGTAGTCAAACCAGATGGTGCCTTTTATTTATTTGCTAAGATCCCCGCTAAATGCGGGCATGACTCATGGAAGTTTGTTCGTGAGTTAGCCAAAAAAGCTAAAGTTGCTTTGATCCCAGGTGTTTCATTTGGTCAAGGCGGCGAAGGGTATGTGCGTTTAAGTTATGCCGCTTCTATGGACGACCTCCGCCAAGCAAGTGAACGCATCAAAAAATTTACTGATAATTATTAAGACTACTCCTCACTGTCAAAAAGTGTTAGAATATTTAATTGTGAATAATGCAGTAGAGATGAGGAATAGTGATGACGGAAAACAAGGCTTTAGCTCCGATCGGAGTATTTGATTCAGGTCTCGGCGGCATCAGTGTCTTACGTGAGATCTATAAGCTCATGCCAAATGAGCGCTATTATTTCTTTGGGGATTCGAAAAATGCCCCTTATGGTACCAAAAGTGTAGCCAAAGTCAAAGCTTTGAGTGAAGCGATCGTAGAGGATTTTATCCAACAAAAAAAAGTCAAAGCGATCGTGATCGCTTGTAATACTGCGACAAGTGCTGCGGCCACATATTTACGTCAAAAGTACCCAGAAATTCCGATCGTCGGACTGGAACCAGCTGTTAAACCAGCTATTTTGCATCAAACCGATTCTAAAGTCTTAGTGATGGCGACTCCATTGACTTTAAAGGAAGAAAAATTCAATCATTTGATGGAACGTTTTGCTGATCAAGGTGAGATCATCAAGCTACCAGCACCTAAGTTAGTTGAGTTTGTCGAAAAAGGCGAATTAGATTCAGCAGAATTATATGCATATTTAGAAGATATATTAGCACCGTATAAAGGAAACGTTGATTCGGTCGTTTTGGGATGCACGCATTTTCCATTTGTTAAAAAAGCGATCCAAGATGTTGTTGGAAAAGATGTCGCTGTTTTTGACGGAGGTGCAGGAGCAGCACGTGAGTTGAAGCATTTATTGACGCAAAAGCAATTACTTTCACCCAACCAAGCAGTTGGTGAGATAACTTTTGAAAATAGTAATGCCACACCAGGTGAGCTCGAGTTGAGCCAAAAATTGATGAACTTGGCTGATTAACACAGTCACTTTGAGCTGAGAAGATCTCTCAGCTCTTTTCTTTGGAACTTTTTAGATAGTGAGGATAACAATGACAAAACAACAAAAACTTTGGACGCTACTGACGATCTTGTCGACTTTTCTTTGGGGCGTGTCGGGCTTATTTGCTAAATTCATTTTTGAGCTCGAGCCTAACTTGACTCCACTTTTATTGAGTCAGATCCGGATGCTTGGTGGGGGGCTAGTATTATTAGCCTTGGCCAGTTATAAAAAGGAAGCTCCCTTAGCGCTTTGGAAAAATAAGCAAAGTGCAAAAACGGCGATCGCTTATGGGCTAGGCGGAATAATTCCAGTCCAATTTTGTTATTTCATGGCGATCAAATTAGGTGATGCTTCGATCGCAACGATCTTACAATTTGTTGGACCATTTTTCATTATTTTGTATCTAGCTGTCTTTCAAAAACAACGACCACGCCGGATCGAAGTGATCAGTGCGTTGGTGGCATTTTTAGGTGTAGCTTTGCTTGCAACGCATGGTGATCTGACTCAATTAGCGATCACACCGGCTGTTTTGATCTGGGGCTTACTTTCAGCAGTTGGCGGGGCAGCTAATACTTTGATCCCTCGTAGCTTATTACAACATTATTCTTCAACGGCGGTGACCGGTTGGGGCTTGTTGATCGCGGGGATCGGTTTGACCGTGATCCATCCCAGCTTTGAATCATTTTCTGTGACATTTGAATTAGTATTATTAGTTTTAGCTGTTGTCGTTTTAGGGACGATCATTCCGTTTCAACTCTTTACTAATGCTTTGAAATATATCCGCCCCACCACAGCTAGTATGCTAGATGCCTTTGAGCCAATAGCAGCAACGATCGGTTCGATCATCTTTTTTGGGCTACAACTCAGTGGAGCAGATCTGTTAGGCTCATTTTTGGTCATTATTGCTGTCTTAGCCTTGAATTGGCGTCCAAGAAAAAAGAAATTTACCAATAATGTCTAAGTGAAGCGATACTCGTCATAAATATTGGCGAGTATTTTTTAGCTATATTTTTAAAACGTTTCCATAAGTTATAGCTAAAACTTAGGAAAAATGATAGTATATTATTATTGGAATTAGTTCGTATACTGAGATTTACTATTTAACTGGAGTGACCGGTTCGGAAAGTTAAAAATGTGCGAAGAGTTGCTCACAGTTCGTTAGATGGAGGTCTCAAGTTTAGGAAGGGAAAAACTATATTTCTTTCGCAAGTATAATTAATAAAGATTATGTTGTTACACATTTTATATAGCTGAAAAAGTCAATGTTAGAAAAAATTCGGGTCAGGCGTCGTTCAAATGAAGTGATCAGTATTGGCGATGTTGTTAACTATCGCAAAGCCACATTTGTTGTAATAAATATTTTAAGTATTAAAGTTGTTCCACGTGCTACAGGTGAATTTATCTATTATGACTGTTTATGTCAACAGCTCCAAACGCCAGATCTGTCGGCTGAATATACGACGACTCAAGCCGAGATCATGTATCAACCGCACGAATTTCGTGAAGTCTCTGAAGTTGGGGAATTTATCTATGATGAAAGTACCGGGATCTGGGTCCAGATCGATGCCATTTTGAATGTACGCTTTGAAGATAAAAATATGTATGTTAAATATGAATTCGCACCGGTAGTCGAGTGGTCAAAGAAAGAGATGCAAACGGCAGTAGTCAAGCAACGACGTAAATGTATGAAATTATTGAAACCAAAGACTAACAATTTGGTAAATGATTAAGATAGGGATGGTTTGATGGCTAAAATAGCGATAATTTCGGATATCCATGGTAATTTGACAGCGTTAGAGGCTGTTATTGCTGATATCAAAGCTAAAGCAGTTGATGAGGTCTGGGTCTTAGGTGATATTTTGATGCCGGGACCGGGGGGAAAACAGATCTTAGAATTACTCCATTCATTACAGCCAACAGTATTTATCCGGGGCAATTGGGATGATCTGTTGTTACACGGGTCAGCTGGTAAGATCGAATTGACCAAACCTAGTCATGTGTATTTTTCTAAATTGGCAATGGCTTGTGGTCAAGATCTAGGGCAAGCTGAATTAGAATTTTTAGCTAAAAATCCGATCCAACAAACACTTAGACGTGGTCCATTGACGATCAGTGTCTCACATAATTTGCCAGATCTAAATTATGGTCAAAAGTTATATCCTACGCGCCCACAAACAGACTTTGATGCCGTTTTAGCGGGGATCTCGGCTGATCTAGCAGTCTATGCGCATGTGCACCATCAACTGATGCGTTATACGACTGCAGAACAGATCGTGTTAAATCCTGGGTCAGTCGGTGAACCATTTTGTGATTGGAAAAAGTTCCAAGCGGATCTTAGAGCACAGTATGCTTTGCTAGAGATCGATGACGCTGGGATCGGCGGGATAGCTTTTTGTAAAGTCGCCTATGATCACCAAAAAGAATTGGAATTAGCTAAAAAAGCTGATATTGCATACCTTGAGCTTTATGAAAAACTTTTGACGACCGGTAAAGTCTATACGCATGATCAAGAATTATTAGCCCAGTATAATGAAAAGTATGGTTATGAACAAGAAGTGCGCGCTTATCAAAATAAAATGCGATAAATAAAAAGTTACTTTAACTTTAGTAAAAATAAACGATCCCCAGCTTAAAATAAGCTGGGGATCTAACAACTAACAGGAGGAAATTTTATGGATCTACAAACTAGCCAAGCTACACAATTAGCTGAGATCGATTATTTAGAACGCTTTATCAATTTTATCGATGCATCACCTAATACGATCCGTACTTATAAAACCTCATTAAAACAATGGTTTAATTACACCAAACAACAACAGATCACAAAGCCGACTCCGCAAGATGTCAAAAACTATCGTGAATCTTTGCTAGCAATGGGGTTACGACCAACGACCGTTCAAAATTATCTAATGGCGGTCAAACAATTTTTCAAATGGACCGAAGAAATGGGACTTTACCGTGATATTGCTAAAAATGTCAAGGGTTTAAAGCTAGGGACGGAACATAAAAAAGATTACTTGACTTCTAAGCAAGCGGCGGCAGTTTTGGAAAATATCGATCGCAGTACACTCAAAGGTAAACGTGATTATGCAATGTTAGCTTTGATGTTGACGATGGCCTTGCGAACGATCGAGGTCAGACGTGCCAATATTGAAGATATGCGTGTCAGTAGTGATGTGGTCGTTTTATATGTTCAAGGTAAAGGACATATTGAAAAAGACGCGCCGATCAGAATGCCCGACCAAGTTGAGACCGCGATCCGTGAATACTTGCGTGCTCGCAAAGAATTCAATAGTCAAGCACCGTTATTTGCTTCGACTTCCAACAATAATTTAGGCAAACGGCTTTCGACACGAAGCATTCGTGGGATCGTCAAAAAATGTTTTATTGCAGCCGGCTACAATAGTCCACGTTTGACTGCTCACAGCACACGCCATACCAGTGCAACGCTCAACTTATTGAATGGAGCAACTTTAGAAGAGACACAACAGCTTTTACGGCATACAAACATTCAGACGACTGAGATCTATGCCCATCATTTGAACAGTTTAAATAACAAGAGTAGTGATCGGATCAGTGATGCGATCTTTAAGTAGACGTTGGTTTGAAAGCCAACGTTTTTTTATTGGAAATAATTCGAAAAACTGATATTGTACATCCCTAGCAGCAACATTGTTATGAAGTACAATACTTTTCTAATTGAAATTATAATTAGTATATTTTAATCATAAAAGTATTATTACTTTTCGTCTTAATGTGCTATAGTAACTGTAATTTAAAACATATAGATCTGTTGTATTTTAAAACTTGGTAAAATTAATTAAAAAATTATATTTTTTATTAGTAGATAATAGATCGTTTTGACACTAAGCCAGATGAAAGTTTCAATAACGGTAATACTGGTATTAGATATTTTCAAAGTTTACTGAGGGGGGATAACTATGAATTTAAAAAGGGGGACAAATGCTAAATTGATCGGTGTTTTACGAAAAAAGAAACATGTACGTTATTTGCTATGTGCTAAGTTTGTCAATCGCATCGGAAGTGCACTATACAACTTGGCTTTATTGACTTTAGCTGCTAAACAAACATATAGTACTTTAGCGATATCATTAGTAAAATTGGGGGAAAATTTACCTGGCTTGCTTGATCCTGTCTTAGCTTACATGACTGATCGAGAAACTAAACGCCTCAAAAAAGCTGCTTTACTTAATATAGCCCAAATTTTGCTTTATTTTATGCTTGCTTTTTTATTGCTTAAATACCAGATGCCACTAGCTTTATTTGTATTTATCTTATTAGCAAATGTATTGTCAGATCTACTCGATAGCTATATGGGTAAGATGTTTACTCCGTTTTCAAAAACTTGGATCGACCAAAGTGAACGTCGCGAAATTTCTTCACTGGATATTGTTTTATTCAGTTTAAGTATAATTATCGGTCAGCTTGTTGGTGCACAATGGTTAGTCATATATCCCAATAATTTTTGGGGACTAGCACTTTTGAATGCTGTAACCTTTGCTTTGAGCTTGTTTTTTCTAAAAAAGATCAAATTCGATGATACAGTAAAAACGGTAATGTCAGCAAAAAATCATTTCTCAGTTACTGATTTTTTGCAAAAGATGAGACTAGCGTATTCGCATATGCAACAAAAACATGTTCTGCAGACTATGTGGTTACTTACGTTTGTCAAAGTGATAGCCCTGGGATATGGATTGCTACTAAACGTTGCCATGGTTTCGACTAGTAACTTACGCTTTGGAAGTTATTCGCAAACTTTAGTCGTTTTACAACTCACTTCTTTTATCGGACTAATTTTAGGTTCATTTTTACGATTTAATTGGTTAGAAAAATTGAGTTATGGGCAACTTATTATGTTGGCTAATGGAGCGCTTGTATTTGCTATAGGCAGTTGCTTTCTTGGATTACCATTAGGATATACGCTGTTTTTTAAATTGATCGGTGTCATTCTTAGTGGATACATGACACCTAAATATTATACTGATCTGCTCCAGGTCATTGATGAAGAACAGCTAACTCGTGTTGATAGTCTTATCAATTTCGTTTTATTGATATCATCCCCACTAGGTATCTTACTGACAACGATCTGTCTGCAACTTTTTAGTTTAAAAACTTCGTGGCTACTTGAGCTTGGTGCAGCGCTCCTTTTTATAATAGTCGGAGAGATCGTGATCTATCGAAATAAGCGTCGCTATGGTTAGGGTATTAGGATCTTAAAAAAAGGATAAAATAGATTTAATAGAGGCTTTGACATGTTCTCTAGATGAACATAGAACTTGATCTAACTATCGCTTTGACGCTAGATCAGATGAAAGTTTCAATAATAGAAATGCAAGTATTCAATATTTTCAGGGGTTATTGGGGGGATAACTATGAATTTAAAAAGGGTGACAAATGCTAAATTGATCGTTGTTTTACGAAAAAAGAAACATGTGCGTTATTTGATATGTGCCAAGTTTGTCAATCGTATCGGAAGTGCACTATACAACTTGGCTTTATTGACCTTAGCTGCTAAACAAACATATAGTACTTTAGCGATCGCGCTTGTTAAATTATTTGAAAATTTGCCTGGTTTTTTTGATCCAATATTAGCATATCTGACCGACCGCGAAACACGAAGGCTTAAGAAAGCAGCTTGGCTTAACTTGTTTCAAGTCTTGATCTATTTTGTGATCGCTTTTTTGATGCTGCGTGTACAAATGCCACTAGCTTTATTTGTGCTGATCCTTTTTTCTAATGTGGCATCTGATAGTATTGATGGCTATATCAGCAATATGTTTGCTCCATTTTCGAAGACTTGGATCGATCACAGTGAACGGCGTGCGATCTCTTCTTTAGATATTGTTTTATTTAGTTTGAGCTTAGTTCTTGGTCAATTCTTAGGAGCAGCATGGCTAACTTTATTTCCTGGTCAGTTTTTTTCGCTTTCGTTGTTGAATGCCTTAACTTTTGCCCTAGGATTATTTTTTATTCGAAAGATCAAGTTCGATGATACGGTAAAAACTTTAAGAACAGTCAAAGAACATTTTTCGATCAAAGATTTTTTTAAAAAGATGAAACTTGCATATACGCATATGCAAGAGCGACATTTGCTAAAAATAGTTTGGCTGTTAGCGGAAAGTAAGATGATTTATGCTAGCTATCTGTTATTGCTAAACGTAGCCATGGCCTCAAATAATGAGCTACGCTTTGGTAGTTATGCGCAAACCTTGGCTATTTGGCAATTCATTTCATTTATCGGTCTGATTTTAGGGTCCTTTTTGCGGATCAGTTGGCTAGAAAAAATAAAGTATGACCAAATTATCATATTGATCAACATAACGAGTTTCTTAGCTATGATCAGCTGTTTTTTTGAACTCTCGCTAGTCAATGTTTTAGTCTTAAAGCTGATCGGTACGCTTTTGAGTGGCTATATGGCCCCTAGATATTATACAGATCTCATTCAACAGATCGACGAAGAACACTTGACGCGGGTCGAAAGTCTCAATAATTTTATCTTGTTACTCGCTGCGCCATTTGGTACCTTACAAGCAACGATCTGCTTACAACTTTTTGGTTTAAGGCTGACCTGGTTACTTGAATTGGGGATTTTGGTGAGCTTTATGATAGGTAGAGAAATTGTGATATATCGCTCCAAAGATAAATAATTGGGTTTTCTGATGATTTCTTTGGTCTTGCATTTAAAGCCGTATATTAGCTTTAAATCTTCATTTCTTAATTATTGGTTCTTTTTTAAGGTGAAAAGTTAAGTTATGAGCAATTAATGATGCTGCAATTTCTATCCCTCATCTTGGCTACACTAAATTGTGTTTATCGCGGACCGCTATTGACCGTCTTGCTCATCATATTAATTGCAACCATCATCATTAGTTCAAAAAATTGGTGAAGAACATTTGACCAGGGCCGAGAGTTTGATGGGGTTCATCTTTATGTTGGGCGACACAAGTGGCTCGTTACTTGCCACCGCAACCTTGCAACTCTTTAGTTTAAAAAATTCATGATTACTCGAACTGGGGATGCTAGTGGTCTTTATGACGATTGGGGAATTTATGATCTATAAAAATAAACGTCAATAATAGTTAGTGTGCTTAGCGGCAGCCAGCTGAGCACACTTTTTTATACCTAAAATCCAACTTCCGCAAATTAACATTAGCGGAAGTTGAAAGTTTTTTTAGCCAAAAGTATCCCCATTTTGCTAATATTTGTGTATAATATAGAATATATGTTCGGTAAAAGATATCGTTTGATATTTTGCGCTAAGATTGATAATCTATTAAGTAGAACGTGAACGCTGCGTTTAAATGCGTTTCTCAGCGTTGTATAAAGGAGTGAATTTAATGGCACGAACCGAGACGATCGAGCTCACCAATATGTGTTTATTACGCAACGGCGAACAAGTGCTAGTTGAAAACCGCCGTAAAAAGGAATGGCCGGGGATCACTTTTCCAGGCGGACATGTTGAGTCGGGTGAATCATTTCACCAAGCAATGATCCGGGAATTTTTTGAAGAAACGGGTCTGACTTTATTAGACCCCAAGCTTTGTGGGATCAAGCAATTCTTTGTCAATGAGACCCGCTACATAGTTTTGCTTTATCGCGCAACCAAATTTTCAGGTGACCTTAGATCATCAAGTGAAGGTGAGATCTTCTGGTTACCTGAACGTGATCTACTAAAGCAAGACCTAGCAAAGACTTTTGCTGAAATGTACAAAGTTTTTGCTGATGACACTTTATCTGAGATCTACCAAGTTCAAGATAACATTAATTTATATTGATAGTTATCCTTTGGATGCGGTAAGATAGATAACGTGACTTTTAAATTTGATAAAGGAAATGAATGTATGAGTAAAGTAAAATACGGTGATGACTCCATTCAAGTCTTAAAGGGCTTAGAAGCAGTTAGAAAACGGCCGGGGATGTATATTGGTTCCACTGATGGTCGCGGATTGCATCACTTAGTTTATGAAATTGTCGATAATGCAGTTGATGAAGCCTTATCTGGTTATGGTAAAGAGATCGATGTTACGATCCATCCCGATGATTCGATCACAGTCGTTGATTACGGGCGCGGGATGCCAGTTGGGATGCATGCCATGGGGATCCCAACGGTCGAAGTTATTTTCACAGTGTTACATGCTGGGGGAAAATTTGGTCAAGGTGACTATAAAACATCGGGTGGTCTTCACGGTGTTGGGGCTTCCGTTGTAAACGCACTATCTTCTAGCTTGACTGTCAATACAGTTCGTGATGGTGTTGAGTACGAAGAAGATTTTGAAAATGGCGGTCAACCAGTCGGAACTCTCAAAAAATTAGGCAAAACAAAGAAAAACAGTGGAACTACAGTCACTTTTAAGCCTGATCCGGAGATCTTTTCAACAACAAAATTCAATTATGATACTTTAGCAGAACGGCTACGTGAATCGGCCTTCTTATTAAAAGGTGTCAAGATCGTTTTGACTGATGAACGAACAGATACTCAAGATGTCTTCTTATTTGAAGACGGGATCAAAGAGTTTGTTTCCTATTTAAATGAAGACAAAGATACATTAGGCGATGTGATGTATTTTGAAGGGCAAAAAGATGGTGTCGAAGTTGAAGTGGCTGGTCAATACAATGATGGTTACTCAGAAAATATCATGTCATTTGTTAATAATGTCCGTACTAAAGATGGTGGAACACATGAAGCAGGGATGAAAGCGGCTTGGACTAAAGCGTTCAATGAATACGCGCGTAAAGTTGGCCTTTTAAAAGGCAAAGATAAAAATCTTGAAGGTAGCGATGTTCGTGAAGGCCTTTCAGCCATCGTTTCTGTCCGCATTCCTGAAGAATTATTGCAATTTGAAGGACAAACAAAGGGTAAGTTGGGGACTCCTGAAGCTCGGACGATCGTTGATAACATTGTCAATGAGCAATTAAACTACTATTTGCTGGAAAATGGCGATTTCGCTAAAGATCTTGTTAAAAAATCTATCAAAGCTAGAGAGGCTCGGGAAGCTGCTCGTAAAGCGCGAGATGAAAGTCGAAATGGCAAAAAACGGCATAAAAAAGATCGATTACTTTCAGGTAAATTGACTCCTGCGCAATCACGTAACGCTAAACGCAATGAATTGTTCCTTGTCGAAGGTGATTCAGCTGGTGGATCTGCTAAACAAGGGCGTGACCGTAAATTCCAAGCGATCCTACCGTTACGTGGGAAAGTTTTAAATACACAAAAGGCTAAGTTGCAAGATATCTTGAAAAATGAAGAGATCAACACGATGATCTATACGATCGGTGCAGGTGTTGGTGCTGAATTTGAGCTTGAAGATGCCAACTATGACAAGATCATCATCATGACCGATGCCGATACTGACGGTGCCCACATCCAGACGCTATTATTGACTTTCTTCTATAAATACATGCGTCCAATGATCAATGCAGGACGAGTATATATCGCTTTACCTCCATTATATAAGCTCCAAAAAAGTGTTAATAAAAAACTTCAAGTACGTTACGCTTGGACTGACGAGGAATTGGAAAAACAAGCTAAAGCGATCGGTAAGGGTTATACCTTACAACGCTTCAAAGGTCTCGGTGAAATGAATGCTGATCAACTTTGGGAAACAACGATGGATCCAAAAACAAGAACTTTGGTCAGAGTCAAGATCGATGATGATGCCCTAGCTGAAAAGCGGGTCACGACCTTGATGGGTGATAAAGTCGAGCCACGACGCAAATGGATCGAGAAAAATGTCCAGTTCACCTTAGAAGAAGATGGAAGCTTATTAGATACGACTTTAGCTAATAAAGCTCATGAAACAGAAGATAAAGCATAGTTAGGAGAAATTTGTAAATGTCTGAACAAAATATCCAAGAACTATCCTTGGAAGCCGTTATGGGTGAACGTTTTGGACGTTATTCTAAATACATCATCCAAGAGCGCGCCTTACCTGATATTCGGGATGGGTTAAAACCCGTGCAACGCCGGATCTTATTTGCAATGCACGAAGATAAAAATACATTCGATAAACCATTTAGAAAATCGGCTAAATCTGTGGGGAACGTGATGGGTAATTTCCATCCCCACGGCGATAGTTCGATCTACGAAGCAATGGTGCGTTTGAGTCAAGATTGGAAGTTACGCGAGCCGTTGATCGAAATGCACGGTAATAACGGTTCAATGGATGGCGATCCGCCTGCTGCGATGCGTTATACTGAAGCACGTCTGTCAATGATCGCTGCTGAAATGCTTAAAGATATCGATAAAAAGACAGTTGATATGGTCCTAAACTTTGATGATACGGAATATGAACCAACTGTTTTACCGGCCCGTTTCCCTAACTTATTAGTAAACGGTGCTACAGGGATCTCAGCGGGATACGCAACCGAGATCCCGACCCACAACTTAGATGAAACGATCCAAGCAACGATCTACTTGATGAAACACCCTGAAGCAAGCTTAGAAGAGTTGATGCAATTTATCAAGGGACCTGATTTCCCGACCGGTGGGATCTTGCAAGGTTTAGATGGAATCAAGAAAGCCTATGAAACTGGTCGTGGTCGTGCGATGTTGCGCGCCAAGACTGCGATCGAAGCCCTCCGTGGTGGAAAATCTTCGCTCGTAGTCACTGAGATACCTTATGAAGTTAATAAAGCCGTTTTAGTCAAAAAAATAGATGAGATCCGGTTACTCAAAAAAGTTGAAGGGATCGCTGAAGTTCGGGATGAAAGTGACCGTGACGGTTTACGGATCGTGATCGAGCTAAAGAAAAATGCCAATGCTGAAGGGATCTTGAATTATCTCTTCAAAAATACTGATCTTCAAATCTCCTATAACTTCAACATGGTCGCGATCGATCATATGCGCCCTAAACATGTTGGCTTAAAACAGATCTTGACTTCATATTTAGAGCATCAACGAGCAGTTACAACTAAACGGACTGAATTTGATCTAAATAAAGCTAAACAAAGAGAACATATCGTTATTGGGCTGATCAAAGCTTTATCGATCTTAGATCAAGTCATCAAAGTCATTCGTGCTTCTAAAAATCGTAAAGATGCTACTAAGAATTTAGTTCAGCAGTTTGATTTCACTGAAAAACAAGCTGACGCGATCGTTGCCCTACAATTGTATCGGTTAACGAATACTGACGTGACTGAACTTGAAAACGAAGCAGCTACTCTTAAAAAAGCGATCGCTAAATACGAAAAGATCTTAAGTGATCCTAAGGAATTAGATAAAGTCATTCGCCAAGAATTACAAACGATCGCCAAAAAGTACGCATCTCCACGTAAAACTGAGATCCAAGCTAAGATCGCCTCTCTTAAGATCGAAACTGAAGTCTTAGTTGCTCAAGAAGATGTGATCGTTCAGATTTCACGTGAGGGTTATGTTAAACGCTCATCATTGCGTTCTTTCAATGCATCAGATGCTAATGATAATGGCTTACGCGAAGACGATGAACCAGTCCTCCAAACGACGGTCAACACGTTAGATCATCTCTTTATCTTTACCAACAAGGGAAATGTGATCTATCGTCCAGTTCACGAGATCACCGAAGCCCGCTTTAAAGATACAGGGGAACATCTCTCACAAACGGTGGGTCTAGATGTAGATGAGCGTGTCATTTTTGCTAAAGTTTTCAAGAGTTTAGACGAACCAGGAAACTTTGTCTTTGCAACTAAAGAAGGCTTTATCAAGCAGACCGCACTAGTCGATCTAAAACCTGGTCGGACTTACAAGTCACGGGCTAGCCGTTATATCACACTCAAAACACCGACTGATGAAGTTATTTCATTGTATTACACAACTGAAAACAAACAATTAGTCTGTGTATCTTATAATGGTTACGGTCTACGTTATGATCTAGCTGAAGTTCCAACAACAGGAGCACGAGCAGCGGGGGTCAAATGTATGGATCTACGTGATGATACTTTAGTGGCTGTCTTATTAGCCGATGAGCAAAGTGCACTTGGATTATTAACGACACGAGGATCATTTAAGAAGATGAAAGTCACTGAAATTCCAATGACCTCACGTGCTCGCCGGGGAGTACAGATCTTACGGGAACTAAAGAGCAAACCACATCGAGTATTCACTGCATTTTTGATCGTACCTGATCAACGATTAGAAGTTACCACTGAGACTGAAAAAGTGATCACCGTTGAACCAAATGCCCATAACTTTAATGAGCGCTATTCTAATGGATCATATGTGTTTGATGCTAAGACCGAGGGTGAACCACAAAATATACGACTCTATACGCTAGAAAATACTGAAACTGAATAAGCAAAAAGAGTATGTTATCCAAGTTGATAGCATACTCTTTTTGGATATATTTAATTTTTTAATTTAGCTACTAGTGCTTTGTCTGGCGTAACATAAAGGGTCTTTTGGCCTTCATAGATCACAAAACCTGGTTTAGCACCATTAGGCTTTCTAAGATGGCGAACTTGTACGTAATCGACAGGAACATTGGCTGAGCTACGAGCCTTAGAATAGTAGGCCGCTAGACTAGCAGCTTGCAGTAAGGTTTCTTGGGTCGGCTGGGAACTATGCACGATCACATGAGAGCCAGGGATGTCTTTTACGTGGAGCCAATAGTGATTTTTTTGTGCTGTTTTTAACGACAAACGATCATTTTGCAAATTATTTTTCCCGACTGAGATCTCAGTCCCGTCAGTAGCAACAAAGGTTTCTGGTTTGCTTAATTTTGGTTTACGCTTTTTTTGTTGCTTAGTTTGGGTCAAATAACCTGCTGTTTGTAATTCGAGTTCGATGTCATTTAGATCACTTGGTTGGGCTAGTTCTAATTGCATCTGTACACTTTCTAAATATGCGATCTCAGCTTTAGTTAAAGCTAATTGTTGCTCTATGTGCGTAACCGCATTTTTTAGTTTTTGGTATTTTTTGAAATACTTTTGTGAGTTTTGCGCTGGTGAAAGTTGGGGGGAGAGGGTAATTTTGACGGGCTTTTCACCATCATAATAATTAGGTAGCGTCACACTTGTCGCATTTGGCTTTACCTGATAAAGATAAGTCGTCAGCAATTCACCTTTGACCCGAAGACCATCGGCTTTATCCGTATTTTTGAGCTCCTTAGTCAATTTTTTAAGCTTAGTTTGGTTTTTAGACAATTCTTTTTTAACTATATGGATCAATTTTGCACCTTGGTGAAAAACACGATCACGTACAGCTTTTTCTTGATAGTAGCTATCAAGCATCTCACTTAAAGTCACAAATTCTTGTTGAGTCGTATGGTGTGTAAAAATATCAAAGGCTAGCTTATTTTTTTCGGTAAAGATATTAGCTTTGGGATGCTTAGTTTGTTCTAAAAAGGCGTTAAAACTAGTGCTTAGGTCGCGCTCTTCATGAAGCATCTTAGCTAATTGTAGGGCGCTTTGCCGCGATAGTCCTTGATACGTCTTGACAAGTTGCATAGCTAAGACTTCTCGATTCGGGTGATCTTTAACTAACTCTAAATAAAGCTTATCTTGATCTGAAAAAGGATCGCGTTTAGTTTGGGCAGGGGGATTCTTATAGGTAGCCCCGGGTAATAGCGTCCGATAACGATTTTGATTCATCCCGACATGCTTTACAGTATCTAAGATCTTATTGGTCTCTTGTTCTACCAAGATGATATTGCTATAACGTCCCATGATCTCAACGCTTAAGATCAACGGTAACCGATCACCGAGTTCATTTCGAGTCATAAAATAGAAATTGAGAACTCGATCACAATTCAATTGCTCAAGTTTTACTAGCTTAGCACCTTCTAAATACTTACGTAAGACCATCGTAAAATTAGTCGGGACGGGGGGATTGGTATATGGGATCTCAGTGACCTGAACACGCGCATAATTGGGATGGGCTGATAATAAAACAGGATAATTATGGCGATTTTGGCGAATCGTTAGGATGACTTCATTGGCGTAAGGTTGCGAGATCTTCATCACGCGTCCCTCTAAGAGAAGCTCATTTAATTCGTTAGCCATTGCACGGGTAAAAATACCATCAAATGCCATGTTAAAAGCCTCCTTTAAAAAGTTTCACTTAATATTGTAGCCTTTATTTCAAAAAAGAGCAAAGTTATCTGTGTAAAGTTTGTTATCTAATGATATAATTTATTCTTAAAGCTCGTCTAAAAGTGGCTTGTTGAACGCGCACGAGTAAGAACTGTGCTAGTAACTAACTTATTTGTGTGTTATGATAGGATTTGCAATAATAATTAAAGTAGGTGTAATTTTATGAAAATAGCTGTTGTTACCGACAGTACAGCCTATCTAAGCGCGGAACAGATCAAAGAAAATGATATCCATATCGTTCCTATCCCGTTTATTCTCGATGGTAAAAGCTATGATGAAGGTATTGATATTACTACTGAAGAATTTTATGAAAAGTTACGGACTTCGGAAACTTTCCCTAGTACCTCACAACCACCGATCGGCAAATTGATCGAACTTTATGAGTCTTTAGGTGACCAGGGCTATGATGCTGTGATCAGTATCCACTTAGCCGGTACGATCTCTGGGTTAGTTCAAACTTTGGAAACAGTCAAAGATACGGTCAATAATATCCAAGTTGTACCTGTAGATTCAGAGATCACAGTTCTGTTGATGGGTTACTTAGCGATCGAAGCGGCTCGAATGGCCAAACAAGGGAAAAATTTAGATGAGATCTTAGCTCGTTTAGATCATTTAAAGAAAACGATCAACGAATATTTTGTCGTTGATGATCTTCAAAACTTAGTGCGTGGTGGTCGACTGTCTAACGCTGCAGCTTTTGTCGGTAGTGTACTTAAGATCAAACCGATCTTGACTTTTGATGATGAGACTGACAAGATCGTAGCTTTCGATAAAGTTCGTTCATCTAAACGCGCTTTAAAACGTGTTGAAGATCTATTTGAAGAAGATACAAAAGATCTAACTTATCCGATCAAAATGCTTGTGATCCATGCTAACAACGAAGAAGCGGCCAAAGAATGGGAAGCTAAACTTGCTAAAAAATATCCAAACAACTCGATCGAGATCAGCTATTTTGGTCCCGTTATCGGGACTCATTTAGGCGAAAACGCACTCGCCCTTGGTTGGATGGAAGATATCGATAAATAATGATATATATTTTAAACTGGATCGGTAGTATGACCTATCCGGTTTTTTTGAGAAGGAGCTGATTTTATGAAAAAAATCGATCTAGGCTTGAAAGCTAGTTCTGACCCTGAACAGATCAAGGATCGGCTACAATATCAGCCAAATGTTTTTGAATTCTATACCGCTGAAAATGATTTTACTAGGGATGGACTGAAACATTTGGCCTATGGTATCGATCAAGTCAAAGATGCGGGAATAAACCATATCGTATTACATCACCCCATGCGTTACCGTGAGTATTTTACCGAACTTTTGACGCCTGAAGCTAAATTGCCAGAGCTGTATCGATTTATTGAGCAAAGTTCCTTAGATTTGTTACAATTAGCTTATGACAAAAATGTTCAAGTATTGATCCATGGATCTTATTCGCGCCAAACGGCTGAATTTCTCAGTTTATATCCTGATTTAGAACATGCTGAAGAATACGTTTTTAAGCGCTTAGACCATTTTAAAGATCTTGGTAAAGAGCATGTAATGTTTGAAAATTCGATCTCACCAGTATTTTACTATGGGGATGAAGCGCTAGATGCTAAGATCTTAGCTCGTGATTATCGTTTAGCCTTTGATACATCGCATTGCTTTATCAAGTGGCAGGGGGATAACACTAAATTAATGACCGCCTTAGCTCGTTTGAAGCAAAATATCGTTCATTACCATTTAGTTGACTCGTTAGGTAAAACACATGATAGCTTAGAACTTGGTAAGGGTAAGATCGTTTGGAAAAATGTTTTACCTTTACTGAATGAAGATGCGACCAATATCTTTGAGATCGTCTTAAAAGATCAGACTGATGCTTTAGAACAAGTTAACAGCTTTAATTACTTAAAAACGTTGGAGGAAAAATTAGATGTCAACATTTAAAAATATTATGGGTTGGATCAGGCCCGTTGTTGTCGGACTTCTTATTGCACTTTTGATCCACACTTTCCTGTTGTCGTTGGTCAAAGTCGATGGGTTGTCAATGTATCCCAATCTCCAAAATAACGAACGCGTGATCATGTTAAAACATGCTAAGATAAAACGTGATACCGTCGTTGTTTTCAGCGCTAAAGGCGTTGACGATCGTCCTGGTGTGACCGATGGCACAAAATACGTTAAGCGTGTGATCGGTTTACCTGGCGATAAGATCGAATACAAAAATGATGGTAAACTCTATGTTAACGGAAAATTCCAATCTCAAGGATATATCACTACTGAGCAACAAAAAGAAGGAACTTTATCGATCTCAAATGCCGAAGATAAGGGTGTGACTCTTGGTACTGGACGCGCATTTACAGTTCCTAAAGATGAATACTTTGTTTTAGGTGATAATCGTGAAGTTTCCAATGACAGTCGTTCCTATGGCTTTGTACCACGTTCTAAGATCTTAGGCGTTGTCAAAGTTCCATTTTGGAATAATGCACACGAATATATCAATTCATATGGTGATTAATTAATATCGACCCAAAGTCAAGTGGCTTAGGGTCGATATTTTTTATTTTATGAAATTTGTATGCTAAAATTTGTTCAATATCTTTTAGAAAGTAGGGATGTTTATGTTGATACCCGCACGCTTGAAACAAAATGATGAGATCAGGATCATTGCCCCTAGTCGTACTCTTGATTGTGTCGGTGGTTTTGCTGCTAATCAAACAGCACAAGAAAAATTAACACAGCTGGGCTTTAAGGTCACTTTTGGTAACTATGTATCAGGGATGACTTTAGATGGCACTAACAGCATTTCTGAGCGGATAGATGATATTCATGCTGCATTTAGCGATCCTAATGTCAAAGCGATCCAAACAGTGATCGGTGGTTTTACATCAAATGAGTTATTACCATACCTAGATTTTGATCTGATAGCCAATAATCCCAAGATCATCTGTGGTTTTTCAGATTTCACAGCGCTTGCTAATGCGATCACAGCTAAAACAGGGCTAGTTACCTATTATGGACCCGCTTACATAACGTTGAAAATGCTAGATAAAGCAGGGGCTTATCAAGATAACGCTTTTATACAAGCACTGACAAAAAAGCATTACGAGCTTCGACCATCACGGACATGGTCAAGCGATGAGTGGTTTTTATCCGACAGCAAGCGGACATTTTACCCAACGGCTTGGAAAGTTTATACCTCAGGGCGTGTCCATGGCCAAACAGTTGGCGGTAATGTCAACACGTTGTTTTTGTTGGCTGGAACGCCATATCAACCAGATTTTGAGGATAAGATAATTTTGCTCGAATTTTCAGATGATGGTGAAACTTGGCTAGATTTTTCTAGGTTGTTGGCGCAAGTATTACAACTAGCTAAACGGCCACGGGCGCTTTTATTAGGGCGTTTTCCCAAAACATCCCAGATGACAGAGCAACGATTGTTATATATCTTGGATAAATTTCCGATCCTAAAAGAGATACCCGTAATGTATGATCTAGATTTTGGACATACCCAGCCAATATTTACGATTCCGCTAGGTCAAGAAGTCTGGCTCGATACTGATGAGCTAGTGATAAAGATCTAGCTAAAATAAACAGTTATGTATATAATACTAACTGTTTATTTTAGCTACCAAAACTACTTTTTATAATGTATATTATGTAAACTAGAATGTGTTGTGAGAAAGTCGATATTAAATGTAACAAAAACTGACCTACTCTCAATGTAACGCAACCCTTAATCTTTGATAAATACCTAGCCCCCAACGAATAAGTGCAATAGCTACAAAAAATAATATACCATACCA
>ERZ778517.173-NODE-173-length-74918-cov-8.865969_pt1 | contig 74918 bp, 96 predicted proteins | sample MGYA00510341_ERZ778517 | MGnify/ENA primary metagenome ERZ778517 (study PRJEB29527, sample SAMN07138964) | mouse gut metagenome | material: feces | host: mouse | place: China:Nanjing | collected 2016-01-25 ...
TTCATTCATAATCTCAAACCCTCTGACCCGTCAATATTTTTCAGGACGCCACAGATGACGTGGTTCTTTACTGCTGGAAAGATGGAGAAAATATCCATACCAATAGAGTAGTAATTAATAGAATTATAAATGGATTGAAAGCCAACGTACAGTTCCTAAAGGATTTTATGGCTGGTAAATCGTTTACTCATACTTTCAATTCAACTTCCTTTAAGCTGGCAACTCGAATTGTGTACGACATACCTAAACGTAAACAATCATCATATACATTCTTTTTCTTTAACTCATAAATATCTTTCAATATGGAATTTACCCCTTTTGAAACAGCACTTAAATATCACCTTGACAAACGTGCTGAAGAAGATCCTCAGTTCGCCGCTTCATACGCTAAACCAAATAAATCTTTGGAAGAATGTTGCAAGTACATCTACCAAGAAGCGGAAAAAGCCAACAAAACGAAGCAGAAAGTTATGGGGGTCAAAGGCGAAGAGGTTATCGGACTTGCCATTCACTACTATGATGAAGATGACATTGTAGTAAATGGCCCGAAAAATAAAGTGGAAGCTGTGCAAAGCTCCACACCGGAAACTCCGGCCACTCCCGAACAGGCCACTCCCGAAACTAAGCGTAAGACTCGCAAGCCCAGAAAACCCAAAGCAGAGGTTGATCCTAATATTCCGGAGCCTTTGGATATTCCGATTTTCTAATCACCACACCGACATCACATGAAACCAAGAAATAAACTTCAGAGAAAGATTCTGAAACTCTCTCAGGGTCTTTCTCCACTAAGTGAATACCAACGCAAAGATGCAATACGAAAGGTTGCGCCTCATATAGCCAAGTATAACTCCAAAAAGCAGTATGTTTGCTTGGATTGCGATCATTCATGGACTGGAGCTGAAGCTGATAAGGTTGTCTGTCCACATTGTGCTACAAAATTGAAGGTCGATAAGACACGAACTTGGAATTTTTGCGATAAGTCATATTTCGCAATCGTCACCAAGTGTCAGGGATTTCAGGTAATCCGGATGTTCTTCATGCAGACTAATCTGAGAAGAGGCGAAAAGGCAACATACTGGATTATGGAGGCTTTTCAACGCTGGCTCGCTCCTGATGGCAAATGTGCAATCGTAAGTCGTGCTCGACACTGGTTTGCTCATTATTGTGATTGTTGGAATTGGGATAGCGATATGGAAATAAGAGAAGAAAATGTAGGCCATAAGGTAACGCCTTGGAGACTGATTGGCCAATCATCAGTAATCCCGGAAATAAAACGTAACGGATTTGATGGGAACTATCATCGTTGCTCTCCATACAATCTCTTTTTCAACTTGCTTACCAACAATAGAATTGAAACGCTTTGGAAGGTTGGGCAATATAAATTAGCCATTTATGCCATTGGCAATTCATATATCTTCGATAAGCATTGGGCATCAATTAAGGTTGTTCTCCGTCACAAATATCAAATATCCGACCCATCTCTTTGGTTTGACTTAATCGGAGCTTTAGATTATTTGGATAAAGATATTCGTAATCCTAAGTGGATTTGTCCTGAAAACCTGAAAGAAGCTCACGATGAATGGCAAGCCAAGAAAGAGGCAAAGTTGGAACATGTGCGTCGGCGTCGTGAAAGAGAACGTGCCCTTTCAATAGAGCAACGTTATCTGGAGGATCAGAAAAATGTTGCAAAGGAAGAAGCGGAATATCAAAAAGCCAAATCCAAATTCTTTGATTTGAAGTTCTTTGACAATGAAATAGTAATAAAACCTTTGGTAAGTGTGAGAGAAGTGCTTGATGAAGGCCACCAAATGCACCACTGCGTATTTACTAACAAATATTACAAGGATGAAAACGTGCTTCTTTTTCATGCTTTGATAGGCAATACTTCAATCGCCACTATCGAGTTCTCTCTGAAAAACTTCACGGTTGTTCAATGTCGTGGAGTTTATAACAAAATACCTCAGCATTATGAAAGAATTATGATGCTGATGCAAAAAAATACAATGAAAATAATGTCTAAAGTAGCATAATATAATGACTGAAGAACTTAAAATTGCAATGGTTGCCATTAATAAGTGGCTATTTCATGGATGGAATTACAAGGTTGTTCCTATCACATTCACAACTCCCGGTGGTGTTTCAGTAACACCCTATGTTCCGGAGTTCCTTAAAGAAATCAAGTGGACGTGTCATATCAGTCATATGCTGGATAAATGGACGAAAGCCACTCGCTCACAAAATCTGGATGCTTATATGGCTCGCTTTTATGCAGAACTTGACCATGATAATCGGTTGCTTTTGATGGAGTGGGTAATGAACAACTATAACGGTGAAAAGAAGTTATTTTGACCTTTATGGAAGTATATAGTGTTCAAGTTGAATATGAGGGAGAGCGCCCCTCTGATAATTGGACTAATTACACTCTTTGGTCCACTCTTGAAGGTGCGAAACGCGGTTTGAAACAAGAGCGAAACGAGATTTTAGGCAGTCATAGTTGGCTTAATAATGAAAACTGCATAGAAATTGATGAGGATAATCATTTCTACGCTTATGATGACCAGGATTCCTACAATATTACCATTTGTAAAGAAAAAGTACATGAATGACAAGATATTAGAAATGTTTTTTACTCCTGAAAGATGGCGATACGCCATTGATAAGGGGGTTGGAAAGCATATCAATAAGGCTCATCTATATCAGCTTACCAAACCTGAGACCAGAGCCGCAATGTATGCTGCTATCCGGGATGGCAAGTATGAAATCGCTCCGCCCCATACGGCACAGATACCGAAAGACAACGGAGAGTTCCGAACCGTATATATCAATGAACCTGTTGACCGTGTGTTCCTCAGTATTGCCAACGACCTCTTGTTTGAACTTATGCCTGAGATGATTCATCCGGCGTGTCAGTCCTATCAGAAAGGAGTTGGCTGTGGCAAGATTGTAAAAGAGATTTCTCGGAAAATTTGTGAAACTAAGGGCGAAGTGATAGGTTGGAAATCGGACTTCAGTAAATATTTCGATTCAGTCCCCATTCGGTTCATTGACGTCGCTTTTGATAAGGTGGAAGCAAAATATGGCCATTCCGCTATCATAGATGTGTTGCGCAAGTATTATCACTCAGACTGGTATTTTGATACTAATGGTAAACTTCAGAAAGCGTATCAATCTCTCAAGCAGGGTTGCTCAGTGGCTTCTTGGTTAGCCAATGTCGTAATGTATAGTTTGGATGAAAGACTGAGTGAATTAAATGGCGAATATGTTCGTTATTCTGACGATGCTCTGTTTGTTGGTCCGGATCATGCCAAGGCAATGGAGATTATGTCTGAAGAAGTCGCTTCCCGAGAAATGACACTTAATCCTAAGAAAATTGAATTTCTGACACATACCCGTTGGTTTAAATTCTTAGGATTCTCTATCAAAGGAGCTTCAATCTCACTCAGTTCCACCAGAATCAAAGCTTTCCAAAAAGAAACTGAATCCCGCACAATTAAACGTAAGGGACAGAATCTTAAAAGGGCTATGAATGACGTGAACCGTTATCTCTATTATGGAAATGGAGAATATAGTTGGGCAACTCAGGTTCTCCCGGTAGTTAATGTTAAGAAAGATATTGAAACACTTTCTATTTTTGTGATGGACTGTCTAAGGGCTGTTGTTACCGGAAAGACTAAAATTGGAGGGTTGGGATATATCGTCAATAAAACTGATGGCTGTATTCAAAGAGGCATAGGTCGAAACGTAAAAGCTAATCGGACAAAGACCGAAAAAATGTTTCCTGATTTCTTGACAATAGGATGTATGCAAAATGCTCTCCATGCCAGCAAAGCAGCTTATCGGACATTGGTGTCAAGTCTGCATTGTAACTAAGTAAAAATTGAATGTGCAATAATGATAGAACGACAATTTTTCAGTGAAGGATCAACATACAAACTGTTGGGCAGGCCTCACGGCTTTACTGCCCCACAGTTTGACAGATCCTTCTTCATCAATCTAATAAAGCAACACATGGTATTGTCTGACTATCATTTACCGAGTATGCGGATTTATCTGAAGGGTCTCTTCTTTAACTATACAGGCAACATTAGGATATGGACCAAGTATTTGACCATACTGGTCCGTATCCATTCGTTGACCTGTATATATCAACGTAATAAAGCAACACACCACAGACATGACAGATAGAATAAGCCAAGTATATGGTGGCAATCTGAGAGATGATTAATTTAGTTCCCCCTTCAGCAAGGCTGCGGATCCAGATGAATTGTTATCACTTCATCATCTGGATCCTCAGCCTCATGAAGGTTGTTACATCGAATTTTTTAGAGAAATATACCACTTCATCTTCAGTAGCCTTGTAATGCGACAAATATGGTTCAAGAAAGCAACATTTAGGCATCCGGATTTTAATATGACTCAGGAACCGGCGCTCTCTGTCCTATCGGCCAACCACGCCGGTTACTGAGCCATCCATCTGGATTTCATCAGCATAATAAAGTTACGCATCATTGTTTTGAGAGCCATATAAACTTAGTACAAAGTATTATAATCAAGATAGGCAAATTCATCAGCAGCTGGATTTAAATACTGGATCCTTATCGACGCCACCAGGTTAACCACCTGGTTATGTCGATATGGTGCCAGTCTATCCAGCTCTGTAATCAATCGGATAAAGAAATGTGCCAAGCCAATGAGATTATAGTTTTTAATTAAAAATGATATGAACATTTATAATAAAGCAATCGAAAAAGTTTATAACGGAGCAACGTTCCGAGTTGACTTTCAAAAACGAAGCTTAAAAATTGATGGCAAGTACATCATCAAAGGTGGAGAGTATGAGGGTGATTTGGGGGTCGAACCCACAGTTAACCCATTGCCAATCATCAGTCAGCTCTTTCGTCGCTATCAGCATAGCGTACCTTCCGAAAGAAGCGATAACAAGCGAAACAAATACTTTATCGCTCTTCCAGAACATGAGCTGGATGATGACGATATGCTCTATGGAGAGTCACGAGAGGTAGCTCAAATCAGTTTAGAGCTATATATCTTAGGAGTCATACTAAATGGCTCATTCAAATGGGAAGAAGTCGCTAAAGATAAATGGTTCTGGCAATCTCCTACAAACAAAGACCTTGTAATCCTGAGAGAATGGATTGAACCTCAAACAAGAAACTACTAAAAACAATCAACAATATGAAAAGAATAAATGTAAAGTGCCCTAAATGTGGTGCTAACCTCGAAGTCAAAACAGCCAACATCAATGTAATACTCCCAACGATACCGGTTCTTGACTCCATCGTAGTCAAGTTCCCAATCTCAGCTAAAAAGCAAAATGAAGCTGAAGCTAAAATTGAGGCTCTTCGTCAAGCCGGTGTCGATGTATCAAATCTTTTTGCAATTCGTGCTACCACTGGTGCTATTGAAGTGGGGCGTATGAATAATGGTGTAATGAATGTTGTTCCTGACGATGACCCTATCTTTGTCGCTATCCGTCAAAGCCAAACCATTCCCGACCGCCGTCTTTTCCGCCGTTGGGTAATGTCCCAGGTTTTTCATATGCTGACTCAAAAGGATTATCGTACCGGCCAGCCCATCGGTTTTACTGCCGCACTTCGTCGTAAAGGTTATAAATATCAGTGGGATATGGTAGTGGAGGAATTAAGGGTTCAGTCCAAACTTTATGGCAATGACCCGGAGAATTTTACAGAACGTAATCGCTGGTTCAATAAAGCCGTGGTTGTAAGTATGGCCGAGGATTATATCACTCAAGTCAAAAAAATTGTTAGCACAATTCGTGTTCGTAAATGTAGGGGTGTTCCTTATGTACGTCTTGACAGTGCCGACGTCTTCGTGGCGGATCTTCAGAATAAAGTCTATACTCCGTTGGATAATGCTTTGAAAACAATCAAAAACGCTCGCACAATCACAGCTCTCTATAAAGCAGCTGGCAATTTCGCAAAAATGGTGAAGGATACCTATTGCCGGTTTCAGATGGATCAGTCTAAGGCTTTCAAAGATGCCTATAAAGGTGCTGGTGCTTTCTTCACTCTAAAGAACCTCATACTCTTCCATGACTGTGTATTCCCGCAGATGGATCAAGAAGCTTCAATGGCTTACCTTAACTATCTGGTCAATTCTGATGATTTTGAAGGATATAAACTATTCGGAGTGTTGAAAGAGTTTTTGGCTTCTAATCAGATCGACATCGAGGCAAAATGTGCAGAATGGCGTAAGTAATTATTTCACACACATACAATGGAAAGTGATTTTATATTAAAAGCCACTGATAAGGAAGCTAAGGCTTTGTATGATAGTCAAATCGCCACTGTCAAACTCATAGAATTTATGGGCGATAAAAATTTGTATCCAGAAATGGATTTGAATAGTAATGTCGTTCACAAATGGAAAGTTAAACTTCGTCATCGGGAAGATATAGATGAACTTAAAGGCATCTACTCTTATGAGAAGCTGATGAATATTCTAAACACTAATTCAAATGGATGAATATACACGAAAGCGTAGGATTCGCAAAATTCGTGAAGCCTATAATATCTGCAAAATCCAGTCCATCACTTTTAACAGTGATGGTTCTGGTGCAGAGTTTATCTACACTGATCCGGTTGGTGATCATGGGCTGCCATGCTTAATGTCATCGTCACTGAATATTGAAGATGCAATAAAAGCCATAGCCGGTATGCGTCTCAAAATAGGAGACATCCCAACTACCTTAAAAATAGAAAGGTAATGGAGAAGATTTTCAAAATTATCAGAATATCTGAGGATGGTACTCAAACTGTGATACCTAAGTATTTCCAAAATTCTTACGGTGTATTGGAAAATGCTGTAACATTCAATATGCAGTTACATCGAATATCAAACATTATGGACCCCATGCTCAGATTACAGTATCGAAATGGAATAGCCTTACCTATCAGTTTGAATCCCAGAGAAAGAGCATATATTTCTTTTGGAACAGACATATATTGTATTTCTGAAGTTTTTGAAAGTGAGAAACCAAATTTTTCATTACTCTTTCAAGCTGCAAGTTTATTAAATTAAATCACATAAAACAATGAGCGACAATACAAATACTCTCTTCACCGGGCAGGATGTCTGGTGGTCAGACCCCGAAAACAAAACTTCAGGTGCTTATACAGTGCTTGAAATTAAAAGAAATCCTAATGACCCGGATGAAGGTCTCTATGATGACACTATCGTTCTCATCAGCAACGGCGTTTCCGAAGCTGAAGTAGAAGCTTGGGAACTTCAAGATCTTGGAATCCGTAGAAAGCGCATTTCGGAATTGGTTGAACGCATTACCGCTATCGCCGAAAATGATGATTGGAGTATTCATAATCACAATGAGAACTTTGACAAGGTGGATCTTTACCTCTCTAAGTATTCCAATGCTGGTCAAGATTTCGGTTTCTATGTTGAATGCGAAACAGGAGATGCTGATGAGTTCATTAATGCTGTTGAAGGCTACTATAATAGCTATGACCCGTGTGAAGAGGCGGCAATATGGTTGGGACCTGACGGTCACGGCAAAAATGGTGCTCCCCATGATTTAAAAGACCTCATAGAAGATATGGAGGACTGTAAGAATAACGTGAAAGGTTTGTTGGATCTCTTGAAACAAGAGTTAAAGGGGATAAAAATAGTCAAACAGATTTACCATTCCCAATATTCGGAGCGTCTGCACAACATTCGTGCTGAAATCATCGAAAGTGTTTTTGAGGTTATCAAAGACATCTGTCAGCAAACTAAAACTCGCACAATCCTATGGGATGACATAACCGGCCATGACAATCCCGACATCTGCCATGAAAAGGATTCCGGCCCGTCATCAGTATTGCCGGACACAATCGGTATAGCAGACAATGATCGTGAGTTTTACATCACTTTCGCCGACTACTGTGACGCTCCAGTTTCTAATGCCGGGGAAAACATCTATACAGAAACTCTGATCGACATTCTGGAGTATCTGGAAAACTATCGTTCAACTCTCTAATATCCAAATAATATGGCGACTAAAAAGGGCACTGCCAAATCAACTACCAAATCAACATCTGAAACCCGTCCGGAAGATTACATTCCCCAACAAGGCAATAAAGCCACTCTCACTCTCGCTGACTTCACTGATGATAACCTTTTTGGAGAACTGAGACGGCGTGGTTATCATGGCACGCTACAATACTCTAAAACCATAAACGTATGAACCAAAGTAGCGCTGGAGAAGCGTATCACGAAAACCTGACAATCAGGCTGAAAGAATGTTGTAAGGAGTGCCCTTTTACCACAAGCGACCGTCCTTGCAAAAAGGCCAAGACCAACTGTTGCTTCTACAATATAACAATAGCAGAATATGTGGTAACAACATATTCTGAAAAGGTGCTTGAACAGATCCCAGCTGAAAGTTTTGTTCGCGGACTCCGTGCCCATCGGTACTCAGGGGAGGTAAGACAAACAACAGAGATACAGATATGAAGCGGACATTTAAGATAGTTGAGACATACTGGAAAGAGATAGAGGTCAATGCTGGTCTGAAGATGAAGCCTTAATGCTTGCCAAAGAGCAAGCAAGGAAAGCGAGCCTTGGTAAAGAATATGTCCCCGGCGATGAAATTGATTTTGCCAGAGATGTTCTACCACAAGATAAGCCAACAGACTGGGAGAGATTAGATCTTATTGCAGAAGATACCAGTGTATGCTGGTATCAGGATATGCAGCCTTGGCAACGTAAAGATTTGCCTAAGGAAGAGTTATATGAATATGCGGAACAGATGCGTCTTGCACTTGACCGCATATTCGATTTATCTAATGAATATAGCAGAGGTGTATATGAAAGAAATTAAGCTCACGCCCGAACAGCAAAAACTGTTCAATGCCAACTTTAATCGAGAGGCTTATGAAGAGGCTAAAAAGCCCATTCAGGAAGCTATCTCAGGTTCCAAATCTTTTGATGAGTTATGGAGCAAACTTCAGAAACATGAACGTGATGTGGAATATGAAGATGACTGCACTATTATATCGTGTGAGGTCGAACTTGACAGGAGCCACATGGAAACTGAGGGAGATTATGTCGGAGCCTGCTTCTTCATCAAATGGTACGATGAGGCTGATTCCGGCATGATAGACAAAGTAGAGCTCTATACTTCAGAGACATCAGGTGATTACCTTGCAGACCTCCTTTGCTGCATACATCCTGAAACCTGTGAAATCACAGAGTGGGTCTATGACAATATTGATGACAAGCAGTGAGTATCGTCAATAACTAATAATGAAAAAGAAACAAACCAATGACTCAACCAGAGTAAAAGGTTTTTACATCAACGAACTTATCAGAGGATTCTTCGGAGACCACAATGAAGGAAAGATTATGTTGCAGAAGATGGGGTTATCCCCGGATGCAGTGCCATTCAGTGTGGCCGTATTTCTTCAGAATCAACGTGTCTTTTGGCTTGACAAGAATGGGAACCGCGTCACAATTTCGTTCAAACTGAAACACAATCAACTGGAGTGTTTCGGCACCTATCTCAAAAAGAGAAAATCCATGAGACTGTTCCGTGAATGGGGCAGCCATGAGGATCCTGAAGTAATCGCTCGTCTGGAGTCAGAAGCCATTGGTGACTGTTGCATGAGATGTATTTACGAAAACTTAATCGAATAATATGGGCTGGATAATATTTGCCGCATATCTTGTTTGCGGTATTCTATATCATATCTTTAACCAAGTAGAAAAGTCAGCTCCGGAAGGAAGCACTGAAAAGAAGATAGCCAAGGTAGTGATGTATTGCATCATGGGCCTTATCGGTCTCGGAGTCCTGGTTTTGGTACTGTATGCTATCGGATGGATATGGTACTTCTTCTGTGGTGGTTTCCTTGTTTTTGAGGATCAACCTTTCTGGGATAAAGTCGTATGTGGCTTCATTTCTCTGATCCTACTTGGATTCCTTTTCGGCTTTGTTATGGTCTGCTTCGGCTGGGATCCAGACAACCGGCGATAAAAATTGAGGGATTAACTTTTCTTTACAAACAATAAGAGGTTAATCCCTCTATTATGTTATATCTGATGAAAGCAGTAATACCAATTCTTAGATTGATATGAGACAATACTTAGATTTGTTGGACCATATTCTCAAAAATGGTCATAAAAAAGACGATCGTACTGGAACCGGCACAATCTCGACTTTCGGTTATCAGATGCGATTTGACCTCTCCAAAGGCTTTCCCTTGCTCACCACTAAAAAGGTGCATCTGAAGAGTATCATTCACGAACTGCTCTGGTTCCTGGCCGGCGACACAAACGTCAAGTACCTTCAAGAAAATGGAGTCCGTATATGGAATGAATGGGCTGATGAAAATGGCGATCTGGGCCACATCTATGGCTTCCAGTGGCGTAGTTGGCCTGCCTATGACGGAACCTTCATTGACCAGATTTCAGAGGCTATACGCACAATCAAAGAAAACCCGGATTCCCGACGCATAATCGTAAGCAGTTGGAATGTGGCCGACATCGACAATATGAACCTCCCACCTTGCCACTGTTTCTTCCAGTTCTATGTCAATGAGGGTAAGTTATCCCTCCAGCTCTATCAACGGAGTGCAGACAGCTTCTTAGGAGTGCCGTTCAACATCGCTTCCTATGCGTTGCTGACAATGATGGTCGCTCAGGTTTGCGACCTCCAGCCCGGAGAGTTTATTCATACTCTCGGCGATACTCATATCTACCTTAATCATCTGGAGCAAGTCAATACTCAGCTCCAGCGTGAACCCCGGCCCCTTCCTCGAATGGTTATCAATCCGGATGTGAAAGATATTTTCCAGTTCCGCTATGAGGATTTTAAGCTGGAAGATTATGATCCCTGGCCCGCAATTAAAGGCGAGGTGTCGGTGTAAAATAACTCAACAATAGTTTAACAATGAAAGGTACCGTAATTTTTTGTAATTTTGCAGTGTCTTTCAGTAACTCCCAACCAATATGAATAGACAAAGGCGAAATGTTCTTCATGCCGTTCTTGACGGCTTGGCAAGACTGAGAGACCCGGTTGAAAAAGCAGAGGCCCTGACAATTCTTCAGAAAGCTCAATCTGATGTTCAGAGATGTGCCGATGAAGAGGAAGAAGCTCTTGACAACCGGCCAGAATCACTCCAGTGGTCTGCGGTCAATGATGCGATGACAGATAATGTGTCAGACCTGAATGACGCCAGCGGAGAACTGGAAGTTCTTATCGACAAATGCCAGTCGGCCGATAAATTTTCATACAAATCGGTCAAAGGTGACGTTATTAAGATAGTGAACACGATCAAACAGACTATTCATAGATGAATCAGGAACAACTCGCACATAGAATTAAAACCGCCACCAACGGAGCTGCCTATACAGGGAGTTTGACACCTTATGCCGTACAATCCATAGAGTTAGCAAGAAGCAACTATCCAGTCCAAAATTTAATTTCATTCTGTCAGGATATGAATTTGAAGTTTGTGATGACAGACATGGCTACGGAGGATCGCTTTTATCCTGAGTCTGTGCTGGACGTTCACAAGGTGTTGGATCTCCTTATGAAACGATATAAAGTTGATCATAAGTTGGTCTATCGTAAAACTGGTGTCCATTATACGCCGCCAAAATCCTTGGTGCCCGAAGATCTTGAACGCCTGAAAGAAGAAGCGGACGGTCGTAAATATGTTATTCCTCTTTCAATCAAAACCCTCCTGGCAGTATGTGAGGTTATCTATTGCGATTTGACGTTTGACCCAAAGTGATGAAAGCAGTGTCATAATATTAAATACGATTATGGCAACTAAAAAAGAGGTTCTTGAACAATCCCAGAAAGCTATCGCAAACTTCTTCCAGTTATCTAAATTCTTATTCGGAGAAGAGGCTCCCTACGATGTAAACGAAATTCCTGAAGATAATCCTCATTATGAGAGTGCAAAGGCAATCTCAGATGAGATGGAGCTTGACTGGAAAAATATGTCGCACGATGATAGCAATCGTGTAATGCTCAATATGCTTGCTGACGCTTTTGCCGCCATTGAGCCGGATGAGCATTATGACGCGGTTCTGACTATCTCCTTCAAGAAGGTTTGACATGGGGTTGGCCGATACCGTTCAATTTACCCTTCGCCCAAAAGATCTCGAAAAGGCGAGTGATATGTTTGGTATTGAGATTGCCTTACTGGAGCGTCTTAACGCCCAGAGGCTTCTCAATGCCACATACATTCGTAACCTTTTAATCAGGGCCGATTATGAGAGACTGACAAGCGGATTGCATTGGCTGGAACATCAGGACAAGAATTATAACTTCCCTGAAGTGCTGAGAGCGTTGTCACGAGAATACAATATCAGTCAGCAAAATCTCAAAGACATTCTTCATGGGAGGAATGAATCACTCTTGTTCTGTAACCGGTGTGGCAAACGCATTGGTAAGTCTCAGTATAACAGAACAAAAGGTTTTTGTTCCAACTGCTTTGCAGATACATTGGAACTATAATTGATTAAAAGCAGTTTGATATGAACACAACATTCAAAATCCAGCAAATATGGCAATATTTAGGGGTTCAGGATGATGAGATCCTTATCATCCGACACTATAACAAGTCTGATGATAAAGATGAGTTCTTAGTTGTTGAAAGTACCCAAGAAGGTCTAAAGGTTACTGCCGTTTCTACTCTTCCGCAACTTCGCGCAGACCAACCGTTCCAAATGATTCAGCAACGTGACTCATCCGGCAAATTCATCATTCCATCAGTAACCCAGCTAATCAATGATAAAGTTAGCGATTATTAATCAATACAAATAGGCTTTTTAAGATTTATTAATAAATCTTTCTGAAGGCTCTGCACTATTACTCGGTGCAGGGCCTTTTTGTATGCCCTAATTGATAAAAGCAATATAACATGGCACAGAGAATAAAAACCAATATCAAGTTCTACAAAGGACTTGACAACGTAGCAGATAAACTCTATGGTTTTGTCGCCAAGTCCAATGGAAGTTGGAGGGGGTGCCGAGAAACTGAGAGTAAAAAGAAAATCGTGTTTGTAGATACGGCCATTTCCAAAGACATCATTCCCAATACGCTTTACAGTTGCTCACTGGTTCCGATGCGTAATGAGGGTGGATTCATAGCCAAGTCAGCAACGATAGTCAAATTCCCTGGTACAATAGCGACAGTATGTCGCAACAATGTCTTTCTTATCCGAATAACATTCGGCAATAAGGAATACATCTACGACCCTTCCAGTAAGGAGAAGCGTAAAAACGATATTAAGTCTATCGCCAATATTCTCCGTAGCCGGAATGATCTCGAAAATGCAATGAGCGTTGCCGAAGATTTTATTGATAACGCCTGTATAGTCAAACGACTGTACGAACAACGCCAATCCAATGTTTGAAGAAACGATGTCAAGTAATGAGCTGCTTGATGAATATCGCTTAGACCTTGCTGATATTCAGGCCAAGACTCTTCGTTTTGATGGGTCTGATTACGTCAGACGCTATCTTTGGAAACATCACAAGCAGCCGACAGTCATAATAACAAAGGCTTTCGTTTCAGAGCGTGGCAATAGTTATCTGGGCATATTAGTTTATTTCCAAACTGGCGTGGGTAAGTCTAAGAAATGGGATTGGTCATCTTTTCACATTGGACTGATGGATACTTGTCATGGTATCGCAGCAATCGCTTTCTACACCGAAAGTAAACAAGCTATAAAATTCAATCCTCATTTTTTTCAACGCTACCAAGAACGCTTTATTAAGGTATGCGACTGGCAGACCAGGAGCCAACTTACTATGGCTAAGAACATCATTGATGTCATAGGTATCTATATGAAGCGTAACCTGACGATGACTTGGATAGAAACCAAATCGGTATTTAGAGACAAAGTTCACATCTTTGGTCCGGTCAATGATGGAGTGGCCTTGCTTCAATGGAGCAAACGTCACAGAACCCTTCAGGCAAACACCTTTGTTACGATGGATATGCTGGATGAAAAGCAAGCCGAAATGGTGAAATACGCAAAAATATATATTTCTCTCTCCAAAGCACAAAGAAAGAAATTTCGTTTCCCGGATTTCATCTTAAATGATTAAAGCAGTGTAACATAACTATCTTGATATGATTAGTCTCAATGAGGGTATTGCCGTAGATGCAGCCCACTCAATGAAGAATCGCAAGACAGAATTTCAGGGAGTTGACCTGAAAACTGGCAAAACGCTCTTCTATACCGACCTTGGTAATCAGACCATAAATATCGGCGAGTTCCTTGCAATAGTTGAGGCTGTCAAATACATCATCGACAATGACTTCCAGCCTAAAGTCATCTTCTCAGACAGTACAACTGCTATAAGCTGGTTCAAAAACAAACGTACTGCTTCCGGCAAGCGAAATGCCAAACTGATGAAAGCTGAGATATATCTGAGAGCAATGGCTTACTGGGTAGATGAAATCAAGATTGTTAAATGGGATAATCGTCAATGGGGCGAGATTCCTGCTGATTTCGGCAATAAATGATATGCTCAGAACAATAATCGACTTATACGGTTTAGGGGCCTTGTCAACCCAACAATTATTTGGTTTTCCAAGACAGCCTGAACGCGAAATAATTGATGTGGAGTATGAAGATCTTTCAGATCAAATTGAAAGTAATCCTCAACTCACAGATAAACCAATTCCTGAAATTCAACCAGTTTTAATAGCAATAGACTATGCTGATACAGATAACAAATAAATGCTCCGAGGGCTGCGCCCACTGTATGCAATGCTCCCATTCCCAGGGTGAGCACATGGATATGGCCACCTTCAAAAACGCTCTAAGATTTGCCCGATTCTTAGGTGTAAGTTCCTACATCATTACCGGTGGAGAACCGACTGAGCATCCTCAGTTCTATGAGTTTTGTGAGACTCTAAACCGTTTCATCAAAAGCGGCAAAACGATAGGAGGCTTTACTATAACATCCAACGGCACATGGTTTCCTGAGCGCAAAGAAGAAATGGAGAAACTGGCACAACTTGACCATTATGTCGCTATGCAAGTCTATACTAATCCTAAATGGTATAAGGACGCTCCATTCATTATAGAACATAAAGATGAAATCGGCGCCATTCCTAAAGTTATCGTTGATACCCATGATATTCAGGGTATGCAAGACTTAGGAAGAGCCAAAACCAATGAGCAAGCTCAGGCCGAGGTCGCTAACAATCGCTACCACATGTCTTGTCTGAATGGTCATCTGCTGTTCAAACAAACCAGCCCCACCAGAAAGCTCGCTGGTTTAGATCGCCAACCCGGAGTAATGTGTAAGCCTTGTGTGGATTACAAGGGTAACGTACACCTCTCAGAGTCTCATCTTTGCCCTTCATTCGGTAATGTCAATGATGACTATATGCTTGATATTTTCAACAATCTCAGAGACGCTAAACCTTGTTGTCAGTGCGCCCTGGGAAAGAAATTTCTCACTTCTGATAACATCAAAATCCAGGTTGCACGAAACTTATTAGGAATTAAGGAGCCATCAGAATGAAAATCAAATATTTCGACATCTTTGGACTGAGAGGCAAGATCAAGATGTCTGTAAACCCACCTCAATGTATTGTCGATGCAGATTTTTGTATCGTTATGGAAGGTAAAGTTCTCCAATGGATCGGTATCGGTTGGACTGAAATCAGAAATGCCACTCCAGAAGATGATAAGACTCTCCCTCTTGTCCTTACACCTCATTGCTCTCATTGTAAGAACTATGATGTGCTGGAAAATAAGACAATGTACTGCCACAAATTAAACAAACGTATAACGGCTCGTAAGAAGCCATGTAAAGATTACTCTGAACAATGAAGAAACAACTTGTAACCTCAGTAGATGTAACCCATGTTTGTCATAACACCGGCGACTATATGGAACTCGTCGTACTGGGCGAAGTATTTTATATGCGTCGGACACGCTTTCTGAAGCGTCTTGTGCGCAAAGTCATCCATAAGGTCGAAGTGCCGATTGACTATTTCACCTCTGTTGAAGAAGCTAAGGCAGAGGCACGTCGGCAGATGGATGAGTTCGTGAAAGCATATTATGTTGCGGTTTAACCCTATATCAGATGAATAGTCGAAGCAAATTATTTTTAGCGATGATGGGGGCGGCTATGGTGCAAGCTCAAAGTGCCGATAATTACTATCGGTACGGCCAGCGTAAGCGTTATCCCATTCCTGAGTCCGGCAATGGGTTTTCTAAGACTTCAATCAAAGTAACTGACAGCCGGCAACTACGCGAATTTTCAATCAAAGGTCATAAGGTAATGGCATTCTCTAAGAAGGATGCTATTACCAGACTCAAACATCAGAAAAAGATATGAATACCGAAGAAATAAAGGAATTGGCAACTGAAGTGGCCGCCATTCTCTACAATGAAGATAAGACTTATAACTCACATCTTTGGTGGAGCGTAGATCCTAAAGAACGTAAAGCTGAAGAACTTGAAGATACGATTGCTGTCATTCTGAGAGATCATTGCATTGTTCCAAAGGCAAAAGCCCAAGAGCTGTGCCGACTAACGTTAGAGCATGGCGATAGTGAGGATTTTGGTCTCATTGACGGTCTTGTAGATATAGTGTGTGATATGTTTGAAGATGAATACCATCAAGAGGCAGAAAAATGAGTGTAACGATACGAGGTCGATACGGACAAACAACTATTGTGCATGATCTCTCAGTTCTTGACGATATTATAAGAGCTGACAGGAAATTTTATGCTGAGTGCGATGCGTTCCACGCTAAAATGATGGAGTTGGGCGTAAAAGCATATCGGTGTAATGACGGCTGGGTTAATAGGGAACACAATATTATTACCTTTCATCCAGACGATAAGGTTCATGGCTATTATTGGGGAAATCGAAATCTTAAAAGTGGTGATAAGATTTTTCTCGGAAATGCAGGTGAGGGAGGGAAATTTGCCTATATAGATTATATGGTGGAAATTACTTCCTATTGTGTTCGATACCATTATGTTTTGTCTGATGAAATAATGGATGCACAGGGGAATGTTTCAAATTCAAAACTCCAAGCATCTGAAAAACGCCTAAAGAGATTCAGGTTCTTTAGAAATATCGTGAAAAGAATATTCAAACAGACTAAAAACTAAGGAAATTCAATTATGGCTAAAAATACTAAACCCAACCCCTATGATGGGATGCTTCTTTTCAGACAAAACCATCCATATACTAAAGAAGAGTTTGAGGCTATGAAACAGAACTTTCATAAACACTGTGGCCCACTTTTTCCAGCCAAAGATGAGCCAACATCTTTCGTTATGCTTGGTTATGTATCAAGAGGCTTATCCGGCGAATTAAAGCTGACCCATAGCCATCCCAGTATGACTGATAATTTCAACTTATTGCCTCCAGACCTATTCCCGGAGGTTCAATATGGTTCTGAACCCCTTTGCGTTGAAATCAAACTCACGCCAACCCCAAATATCAAAGCTTCCGACCTGCTTAAAGAACAGACTGAGTTTCAGGAAAGGATTTTATGCAATCCTGACCGTCCGACCGAAGAGATAGTAGATGATATTATCAACCAAGTAAAAGAATCAATATGAAACACCTTACAACCATCCTCGCCGCCGTCCTCTGCGCCGTGTGCCTGAGCGGATGTGTGGAAGAATCCCAAATGGGGAAAGTAGATGCAAGCCAAAGATGGCTAAATGAGATTGACGATAAAATTGTAACTGCTGAATATCATGGACACAGCTATATCATCTATAAAGGCGTTGAAAAGGGCGGCATCACCCACGACCCCGACTGCCCTTGCCATAAGGAAGGAGGTGAGGAATGAACGACCCAATATATGAAGCCCTGCTCCGCGCATGGTGTGAATACCGTGGGATGGAGTATGTAGAAGGACACGTCAATCCACTTCCGTCCGACAACTTTGAGAAAGGCTTCTATGCCGGACTAAGTGCATCCCCCGAACTGCTAAACGAGAAACAATTATGAGAAACTTGTTAACCGCCGAGGAATCGGCAAAGCTCATAGAGCTTGGAGTAAGCCCCGAAAGGGCGAGTGCACGAACTTTTGACCTTAAAGATGTAAATAACCTTGGCAAACCGCTTGAAAGGCGCGAGCTGTCTCCTGTCTTCACCCTCGCCGACATTCTCGACATTCTGCCGAAAGGAATCTGTCATGAAGGGCTGTGGATTAAATTGCGCATCACCACATGGATTGACGAGCCGTGGTTTGCAGGGTATCAGAACCAGGTTGGCGTATATGTAACACCTAACGAGGCCCCATTTTCTGCTCCCGAACTCATCGACGCCCTCTACTCGCTGCTTGTGTGGTGTCTGGAGAAAGAGTATGTGAAATAAAAAGGGAAAGAAGATGAAAAAGAAATACCGCAGAGCCGTGTGCTTTGTAATACACGACGGCGATAATACCGATTTCATTTACCATTCTTCCACTGGTAAATCCTACTATATTCAGCAAATCAATTATGACCCCGACTGACCGACCGCAGAAACCGAGGGAGTGTGAGCATTGCAGCCAATGGAGTGAGCAAGGCTATTGGTACGTGTCTGGAGTGCTTAAACTATATGGACGATGCGAGCGGCTGTTTGCGATTTACAAAAAGAAACCATGTGGGCAGGATATTGACAGATTGGCACGAACTGCGCACTTTCATACCTGCCCCGACTTCTCCCCGAAAACAAAAGAAAAATGACAACCAAATATAATTATTATGAACGCAAGAGAAGAAGTATCAGCAGTTAAAGCACTGCGCCGTGATTTGGACGAACAGCTCCAAAGAATCAAGTCACTGACACCAAGCCGAGAAACTGCGCTCGCTGTCACAAAGATGCAGGAATGTATAATGTGGCTCGGAATGCGACTCAAAGCAATCGGAGAGGCCGATCCTTATCCTGAAAGCCGCAATCCGGATAGTCCGATAATTGAGCCAACAGCTGACGGACTGAAACTCTAAATCAATCTCCGACTCTGACCGCCTGAAAGGGCAAGTTCGTTTACCTGACTGTGTGTAGGGCGGCGGAGTCTTTTTTACAAATAATTATGAGTAGGACATTTAAACAAAAAGTTTACCACATACTCTACAATAAGGATGGTAAGCCCAATCTCCGTATCCCCCTCAAACAGAGATGGAGCTATATCAATAAAGTCCGGCGTAATAATTATGACCGCGATGAAGATAGGAGGCTTCTTTTAAAGCGTAGAGATAAAATCAGTAAAACTGATATGGAACAGCAAATCAAAGAATTATGAGTATCTTTACAAAAGTTTCCAGTATTCTGCAATTCCTTGAACGAATTACCGGTTGTAATTTGGAAGATTTGAATGATCAATCATCTTTCAAGGGAACGCTGGGTGCCTATATCAACGCCAAAGATCTCTTCACTATAAACAATTATATTCAAAATGGAGAATATAATATTGCTTTTGAAAAAGAAATAACTTTTTTGAAAAACCTCATATCTGAGATTAGATTCTCTAAGGGTCTTGAAGGCTTAATTAAAGATTGCAAGGAAATTGGGTATATCCTTTTGGAGACACACGAAATTCTTAAAGATTATCAAGAGTGGGCTTCAATAGAGAAAAAGCATTTCCGTGAATATCTTTTCAATAACGAATTTTTGAAAGAAGAAGAGAAAACTGAGGACTTTCTCAATAAATTCAGCTATGAATGGGTTGATGCAGCCAAGAAATCTGTTCAATCCAAATTGCTTCAACTATATAATTTTGGCAAGGCTTCTAACACCACCCTCAGCATAGGCCATACAGTGCCATATTCTATTTCTGACGCACTTTGTATCTCAGATGATATAAACCTATGTATTGGGACAAATAAAGGCCAGGAAGAGGATATATGCTATGCTCGTCTGGCTTTGAAAATTGACCGAGAATTGGCTTTCTCTCACTTCATTATAACAATCCAATACAAGGATAGGATATGGTTGGTTACAGACAAACCGACGATGCCCAATCCCCAGTTCCGTGAAAACACCAGAAACCCTTATAGATGGCGTGAAGAGGCTTTTGACAATATTCAGCTTCCTTATGGCTTATTGGATCACATTGAGGAATGGCGTAAAGAGTCAAAAGCCGTAGCCAAGGAAAATAGTTCCGAGGTCTATATAAAGTCTATGAGGGATTTTCTACCTCCGGCAAGTAAGATTCTGATTAAATTGATTATAGAAGAATTGATATATAATATCATCCCTATGAAGCAATTTGATCTGAAGAGAATCGGTTTAGCCGGGGAGAATGTCAAACTTCTGGGTAATGGCAAAACCTTAGAAAATGTCGATAATATTTTTGTAAAAATCAATCAGGAAGCCAATGAAGAACGGATAAACAGTATTATTTATCCAACTTCTACTGAGCTTATCAAGATTGACCCTACAAAGGCTGTTGCACAATATATAGAGGCTGGAGAACTGTGTACCGTAGATGAGATAAGGAAAATCGCTATCTGGTCTCAAAAAGAAGAATTGCGTAGGCATAAGCAAAAACTTCTGAATGACGCATACACTCGTGAAAGAATGAGGGCTGATGAAGAGGAACTAAATAAGATACTATTTGACAATGTTGAAAGCCTTTATGAAGTAGTTTTCTCAGCAGACATAGTTTTTATGTGTATAGAGGACGAAAACGCCAGATCCTTTGGGTCCTCAACTGAAAATGCAATCATTCAGATTTGCGATACCAGCCTTTTTAAGTCATATTACTCCAAACAGTATCTCACAAATTATCATATTAACAATTTTAGAGATCAATGGCATGTGGCAAATTGCGTAATGTGTGACTGCGAAAATCCGGTCAATCTCCAATTAAAAATCTATTCCTATAAAGAGCTTTGTGGGATTCTTAAAGTTAAACGTGAACAACTGCCATACACATTCCAGAATTATACCGCGAATCTCTATGTGCCTTATTACGGCAATGTGATCTTGGATAATGTGAATCCGGAGTATAAGGTACTTGACCCTCGAAGCAAAGAACTCCAACATTACTATTCAATAGGTATTCCTCTGAATAAACGCTGTTTCAATAAACTCCGGAAGAAATACTGGAAGTATGAAAAGAGTCTCGTGACAATCAACTATACAAAAGGAACTATAAAAATTCAAGAATATGGAAACAACAATCAAAACTGCTAAGGCGGAAGTGTTATCAACATTTCCTTTCGCTGGCAATATTTCCAAAAATTCATTAGAGGAGATCATCAATATAGCATTAGGAAAGAAACTCTACTTCCAAAGCAAAGAAATGATCTATTCTCTTACCGAGCACCTTAATCCGCGACCTTTGGAGGTGGATTTTACGGACGGTTCCGAATACAACAAATACTGGGACTGGCGTAATGACATCGGAAGGTGGATGAGAAATCATTATTTACCTTTGTGGAAACGCATAAATGGTGAGGTTCGCACTATAGAAGAAGCGTGCGAGCTGTGCGCAAATATTTGGATGAATAAAATATTCAATGTTGCGTTGCAAGACAATGGGGCTTGGGATGACGGGCATGTGGGTGCCGCAATGAATGCTCTCGGTAGTGTGCTAAAGATAAATGCTATGTCTGAGGTTTCTAAAGAAATGAAGGACAAGGCAAAAGAAGGCATTAAGAATTTCTATCTCAGAAATAAATATGGACGTTACTTTGGATGTGACTATCATCCATGCCCTGAGCTCAACAACATTCTTTTAGATGCTGGTGCCCCCAAAAATAAAATAGATGATATATGTCCTTGGAAAACATATATCAGCATAATGCCTGAAGATAATTCAGTGCTCGTACATACTTATCAAAAAGATGAATATGTGTAAAATGACTATAAACGAAAAGATTGCATGGCTTCAACATCACGCTCCAGGACCATATGCCAGAGCCAGAGCTGTAGCTGAAAGGGAACTTGATGAACTGACACCAATGTTCTGTTTCTGTGGATCGTTAGCTACTGGGTTCCACACATCACATTGTAGGAAGTTTCAGGATAGGCTAAAAACGAGGGTGATCAATCAATTAAAAGATATGCTACCAAATGAGTAACCGTAGATTTCGTAAATATCCTCAGACTATTGTTCTTCGATGTCCTTGCTGCCAAGAAGTAAAATATGCACTTTGCCATTTTGACTCTACTGGAGAAGCTGAATATTGCTGTCAATGTGGTCACATCAGTAAAATTAAACTCGCTAAATTGAATAACAACCCAAAATAATGGCACGGAAAGCTAAACTCATTTCTACCGGAGAAATAGTGGAGGTGTATGCTGATATGGATTATCATGGCAATACTACATGGCTTGATACATCAACAAAGACTGAATATTATCCTTCTGAATTAGAATTTATACCAGAAGATTCAAAGCCTATATCTCCAGCAATTTCTCTTTCCCAGTTTACTGATGAAGAGTTGAAGGATGAATTAAAACGCCGAGAAAAAGAGCGTCGTTCACGATTCCCTCCTAATATCCGGTGCCGTGATTGCAAGCACTGCATTGAAGGCTTGACGTTCAAACATCAGGTCATTCCAACAACCATTTGTCGAATGAAACCAAAGCCTTCTCAGGGGCCTGATAGATACTATTCTACTGTGTGCTCTTATCGGGCTTGTGATAAATTTGAAATCAAATAACTATGGCAGCAAAAGACTACGAATTTTATCCCGCCGCGTTAAGCGGACAAATCTATCTGGCTAAGAAAACTAAAACGCCGCATCTAATGAGTAAAGATAGACGTATTGTTACCGATAATGAGATAATTGGATTATTTGAACATTATCTAAGACGAGTGTGTGCGAGAAATGGTAGCGATACGATCACCATCACCGATGAAAATGACAAGGTATTATTCATTGTTACACTTAAAGACACTGAAAATGACACTGAAAACTAAAATAGCTCAAATTCTTAGAAAATGGGCTGATAAATTAGAACCACCTACCGAGACCCTGGAAGTGGATTACAGAGTCATGTCACCTCATTTTCTTTCTGTCCCACATGAGATTCAAACTCTTATGGTTAAGAGGGAAATCTTGACTTCTTATATAGAAAGATATGGGAAAGAGTTTGACATAGATAAAAGAATAAAAGAAGAAGTTGCAGATTTAATAGCCAAAGATCTATTATCTCATAACTCCATTAAATTTACTATTAAAGAAAAATATGAAATGGTAGAATATATTGGAGAGGTCAACTTCATCCAACTCAACGATGACAATATCATATAGCCTTGGGCGGCTTAGTAAAACCCACATAATTATATGCACCAATACATCAAAACTCAGGTTGTTAAGGCAGAACCTATGACCTACAGAAAAGCCTACGAAAGTGGGTTAATTCCTGAAAACTCGTATATCAGCGAGTTCGATGACGCTTTAGGGTATCTTCTCATCCACATGGATGGTTTCAGAGACTGGAAACCTAAAGAAGTATTCGATGAAGAATATAAAAAAGTAGAGGGCATGACATTCGGACATGCAATCCAGGCACTCAAAGCCGGTCACAAGGTAGCTCGAAAGGGATGGAACGGCAAAGGGATGTTCCTTTGGCTCAAACCGGCTGCCACAGTAAAAGCCGAATGGTGTAAAGACCCGATGCTGAAGGGGCTTGCAGAAGCCAATGGTGGAGAGATTGAAGCTCTGGGAACAATCTGTATGTTCACGGCTCAGAAACAGATTCTCTCCGGCTGGCTTGCCTCTCAGACCGATATGCTTTCTGAAGACTGGGAGATTGTGTCAGAATGAAGAATCAACAGATGAAGAATGCCTCAAATCAGATAATGACCAATCCTGAAATCTTTTTCATTAATAAGGAAACTGGCGAAACAGCGCAGCTTAGCGGAGTGGCATCTGTATCATTTTTGTCGGAAGAAGATAAGGCTCCAGTTAATATCTGCAATTCTTATAATTTTGAATGTAATCTAAAAATAGATTCATTTGATAAAGAATTCAAGAAATTGTTATATGAGGATTCTACATGGAAAATGGCTCGTCGGCTTTGTGATGAACTGAATGACCTTATCGAAGAATATCATGCACCGGGCACTCCTCGAAGAGAACGTAGGGCCATTAAACGTCATTTCAATAAGATTTTCAGAATCTTCCATAATCATTGTAAAGAGTATAATATGCTTTACTCTTTTAAACGACCAAACAAATAAATATAGGGGTAGCCATTAATTGACTACCCCTGTTTACTTTAGAATTTCATCGCCGTTAACACCTTATTTCTACTGGACGTATCGCCTTGATTGTTGTAGTATATTCGCTCACAGCTTTCAACACTGGTACCCATCATATTTGAAACATAGATGACCGGCACCCCCTTACTGATATAATGAGTAATGGCTGTATGCCGAAAAGTATAGGTATGAAGAGGGAATGAGCATCCCAACGCCTTACCTATCTTTTTAAGCCAATTATTCAGATTCCCTATAAAGTGTTTTATATCGCCATTATTGGTACCCTGGGTTTCTATTTTTTTCTTACTTCGGACAGGAAAAACATATCCGTCCTTAGCAAGATGTTTCCAGCGTAACATAATCCGATCCATTTCCTGATTAATGGGTACGGCACATGGTACAGATTGTTTTTCAGCTATCTTTCTACGTTTGAAAACAAAATGGCTGATACCTCCAATTTTCTGAATGTCAGAATAGCGTAAGGTCAATGCGTCACAAGCAGATTGTCCAGTGTATAGAATAAAAAAACAGAAATCCCGAAACAGTTCATTATATTTGCTCTTATAGATTTCATCAAGATTAAGTTGAGCAAATTTTTTAATCTGTTCTTCCGAAAGTGTATTATATTTCTGTGTGCTTACATCACGCTTCTTATACCAGTTGCATTTCTTAAAATCCTCCGATTTTAAATACCCTTCCACTTCAGCTTTCATAATGATAGAATGAAGCGTTTTTGAAATGTACCTCATACCATTTCCATTACGTGATTTTTCAACCCATTCAAACACATTATCAATAAATGGTGCTGTCAATTCAGAAATAAGGATTTTGGAATAATCAATTCTTTTATATGCACAGAACTCTTGTAGTCTTTTTTCACACTTTACATATTCTTCAAAGCTTCCCTTTGTAGAACCATCGGCATGTTTCTTCTTTCCAAGTTTTTCAATAATAAACTTGATGAACTCTGAGATGGTTACATTCTTAATGGAACTGGACTCTTCCATTTCTAATGCCGCCATCATTCCATATAAGCTACCAGTCCATTCAATCGCAGCCTTGTCGTATCTCTGACGGAACTGCACAAGGATAGCATTGTTTTCTTCACTGAATGGGCAACTGGGGATAAACAACTGTTTTTTCTGGTTCCAATGCTTCTTCTGAATGGAGCCTTTTAACAGTTTTGTTACATTGATAAAACGGGTCTCTCCATCTTGATAGAGCCTTAATCTGAGCTGGAAGCCCTTACTTCCGAAAGCCTGATAATTAATGGTGATCATTACATTGCTTTTAATCAGTTAGTCACTTTCAATTCGTCTTGTAACAAATCATACACATGCCTTACTGATATAGCCTTCACACTGCTTAACCGACCCCTTAGTGTACAGGGTTTTTATCGGATTTCGAGTAGCTTAACTCTCAATTTTTCAAATAGATATAATAAAAACCAGTTACCCCTTGGTGTACAAGGAAAAACTGGTTTTTATCACTTGTGGAGCATACCGGAATCGAACCGGTCACCTCTTGACTGCCAGTCAAACGCTCTAGCCAGATGAGCTAATGCCCCTTTCGATGTTGCAAAGTTAAAGCTATTTTTTTTATTATGCAAATATTTTGTGTTTTTATTTTCCATGTTTATTTTAAAATTTTGTTGTCAATGGCAACAAAATTTATGTTCATGGAGTTGTTACAAGTTCTCCTAAAGCATGGATAAAAGGAAAAATCGAAGGCGACAAAGTTGTTTTCGAGAACGGAAGCTTCATAAGCGTATTCTGCATCGTCCTATGAAACAGTCTTTCCAAACGGAAACATTGCCAGCCTCATCAGTTTGAAATGCTGCATGGCAAATGGTATCCCCACAACTGTAATGCAAAAGAAAAGGCCCCACAAAAGATGAGTAAGCGCAATTGGGATTCCTCCGACAAACCACCATATCACATTCATGACCACATTCAGGCATCCTACACCCATGCCGGCATTTCCCGGCTGAACATCAGTGCCAAACGGTGCCAATGCCACAATAGCGAGCTTAAATGTCTGCAAACCAAACGGGATACCCACAATAGTGACCATCATAGCCACACTTGAAATCACATATTCAAGGGCTATCATAAAACCACCAAACACTATCCAAATTATGTTCAAAAATATATTCATTTCAATTACACCTTTATTTAAAACATTAATAAAACTTAGCCATGAGCCATATTCTATATTAACATTTCATAATTAAAACAGATTAAAAAGAAGGGCTTATTATGAGAATTTTAAAGAATTACATCATAATAAGCCCTTCTTTTTAGCAGCGTAATCGCAATCACTTGAAAGTGTCAGGGAGGTCATTCTCATAAAGAACGATGTCCCCGGCCTTCAATATGCCAGAAAGCACTTGCTGCGCTTCTGCAAAACTTCCTACTTCATAAAGGTCATCTTCTTTAAATCCACCTTTTTTAATGCCGGCAACTATAGCATCATGATTATATTGCCCGACCACAATAGCAACATCCGCATTTCTAGCAATCTCCTCGCCAAGAGCCTCGTTAAGTTCCGCCTGCTTTTCGCCAAGTTCAATCATGCCTGGAGTCACAATTATTCTTTTGCCATCCTTAAAACCCGACAATACTTCCAAAGCCATCTTAGAGCCTGAAGGATTGGAATTGAAGGCATCATCTATAATTGTCACCCCACCCGGAGTCTGCTTGATGCTTAGCCTGTGTTCAACCTGCTCTATCCCTGCTACCCCCCTTTTGATTTCATCACCGTTCATTCCGAATCTCAACGCTACAATAACCGCCGCAAGGAGATTTGATATATTGCAGGCTCCCACAAGTTTTGTGCTGAGTGAAAGAGAAAAACCGTCAGGGCCTTTCACCTTGAATGTGGTGCCTTGTGGAGTGTAATTCACATCATCCGCCACATATGAAGATTCTTCTGCCTCTTTGGAGCCAACACAATAACGCGCACACTCCACATTGTCTACGCTACGATTCGCACAATATTCAAAATCATTGTTGACCACCGCATAACCGTCTGACGGAAGGGCATCCACAAGCTCGAATTTTGTTGACTGCACATTCTCCATAGTCTTAAACGACTCAAGGTGCATTGGCCCAACAGCCGTGACTATCCCTATTTTAGGATTTACAAGGTCGCATATTTCTTTGATGTCGCCCTTTTGTTTTGCGCCCATTTCACAGATGAATATTGTGTTGTATGGCTTCATCATTTCCCTCACAGTCCTTATCACTCCCATGGGCGTGTTATACGAACCGGGCGTCATTATAACATCAAATCTCTCTGACAAAATCCTTTCCAGATAATGCTTAGTGCTTGTCTTGCCATAAGAACCGGTGACGCCTACCACAGTCAGATCCGGCATGCTCTTCAATATGGCTGCCGCCTCATTCCAATACTTTCGGTTTATCATTCTTTCCACAGGAATCAGAATCACCACAGACAGCATGACAACCGCCCACGAAAAGATGCAAAGCAAAAGAAGAAACGCAATCGTCAATCCTGGGCCGCTATACATTCCCCATATGCCATCACGAATCCCGTTTGAAACAGCCACTGCAAGATAAGACCCGATTGAAAAAACTGCGGCCACTGAATAAATGCGCCACACTCTCTTGGTAAATACAAGCGGTTTTTTAAATTTCTTTCGGGCTATCATCCATACTTTAGCAACACACACAATTGCCACAATAAGCAATGACAACCTCACATCAAGAAGCGTAGACGACACGAGAAACAGCATGGCAACATCCACAAGGCGCCATGCACTTCCTAAGTCTCCGCCCTTCAGATACTTCCAATAGCGGGGCAACCTGTAACTGTTTTGCTGAAGCATATGGATGTCATGCTTAAGGTTGAGCGCCATATATATGCCGCACACAACATAAATCACTGTCAGATAAGCATTCATTTATATCTCAATAGAAATAATTGTAATATTTACTTGTTGGTTATATTCTTATTTTGACGAGAGTTCCTGCTTAAAAAACTCTTTCATAACAGCCCTAAACCCATAAGGATTGTCAAGAAAACTATAATGTCCGCAGTCGGGAAAACTCACAAGCCCGGCATCCGAAATAAGTTTCTCCATAATTTTTGCGTCAGAAAGTGGAGTGGCAGTGTCATTCTCTCCCCACACAAGCAATGTAGGCGACTTTATCTCGGGCATGACATGCCTAAGGTCCTCATTCACGCATTTGCTCATCACAGCTCTCATTACAGGCGATGAGTTGCGATAATCCGCCGATCCATTCTTAGACCTCCATCTTTCCACAAGTTTCCCACCTCTGTCTTTACCTAAAAAGAAGAGAGCAAGATTCTTCATCGCTTTGAAAGAATAGACCTTCCAATAATAATCAAGTCTTCTTTTGGGCTTTATCCCAGCCGCATCAACAAGCGCCACTTTCCCTACCTTATTGCGAGAAGACATCAATATAGCTATGCGGCCACCAAAAGAATGCCCCACAAGAGCAGGAGATTCAAGGCCAAGGCCGATCACAAAATCTTCCATAAGGCATGTGAAATCTTCAATCCCCCACACATCTGTCGGCTCCTGACTTTTTCCATGACCCGGAAGATCAACGTTCACCACTCTCATGCCATTCTCAAGAATGGCAGCCACACTCCTGACGGTGGTGTGGTCGCATCCCCAGCCATGCATTATCACAACCGGAGCACCAGCCGGGTTGCCAGTTTCTTCATAATGAATACGCAACCCATTGATAGATATATCTTTTTCCATTATATATTATTTTCCGCAGCTGAATACTGACAGGCGCATCCAAAATCTGTCGATATTTACGCTATCAAAATTCAGACTGCAAATGTACTTAAAAAACCTTAATCTCCCTACCTCAAGCCCGCCATATATTTGCAAACACCACTTTTTTTTTATACATTTGCACTCTATCTCGCATCCTCGTGGCGACGCACATTGCGTTAACCTTCGATTAACTACGCTCCGGACTCCTTTAGAGTTCAGCCTTCATATTTTCCAGTCAGAGATGATAACCAAGTGGAACTACCAACCTCTCACCCTTCAGCAAAAAACACAAGCCGAAGAAATGCTGTCGCAATGCGGCGGAGCGGCCCCTATTGCAGAATTGCTGATAAGGAGAGGAGTCAATACCCCCAGAGGCGCTCAGGCTTTCTTTTCGCCTGCAATCGCCGACCTTCACGACCCATTCCTGATGCCGGATATGGACAAAGCCGTCAACAGATTGAACAAGGCCATGGGAGCGAAAGAAAGAATCATGATTTATGGCGACTATGATGTCGACGGAACAACTGCCGTGGCATTAGTCTATAAATACTTGCAGAATTACTACAGCAATATCGAATATTACATACCCACAAGATATGAAGAAGGATATGGAATATCGCTTAAAAGCATCGAATATGCTGCAGAAAACGACGTAAAACTTGTAATCGTGCTCGACTGCGGCATTAAGGCAATCGATGAAATTGCTTATGCTAAAGAAAAAGGCATAGACTTCATCATATGCGACCATCATGTGCCTGACGAGATTTTGCCTCCTGCAGTGGCAATACTTAACCCTAAGATGCCAGGTTCCTCCTATCCTTGTTCTCACCTGTCGGGATGTGGAGTAGGTTTTAAATTCATGCAAGCCTTTGCCCTGAGCAACGGGCTCTCCAATCATAACGAACTTGAATCTCTTCTTGACCTTGTGGCCGTGAGCATAGCAGCCGACATTGTGCCTATCACAGGCGAAAACCGCGTAATGGCATATCACGGTTTGCGCAGGCTGAATTCAAACCCGAATCTCGGGCTCAGGAGCATCATAAGACTTTGCAAACTCACAAACAAAGACATCACAATCAGCGACGTGATTTTCAAGATCGGGCCCCGGATAAACGCATCCGGACGAATGCAAAGCGGAATAGAAGCCGTTGACCTCCTCGTATGCCGCGACCTGCACGATGCCTATGAAAAGGGGAAAGACATCGATCAATATAACAAAGACAGGAAAGAGCTTGATAAAAAAATCACAGAGGAGGCCAACACGCTCATCGGCAAGAATGTAAACATTATTCATGGGAAACGCTCCATTGTGGTCTACAACAAAGACTGGCATAAAGGCATTATCGGAATAGTGGCCTCCCGCCTTACGGAACTATACTACAAGCCATCCGTCGTGCTCACATATTCAAATGGAATGGCTACCGGCTCTTCCCGCTCCGTGCAAGGCTTCGACATATATTCTGCCGTTAATTCAACTCGTGACCTGCTGGAAAATTTCGGCGGCCACACATATGCAGTGGGGCTCTCTTTAAAAGAAGAGAATATCCCTGAGTTCAGACGCCGCTTTGAAGAGTATGTGGCAACCCACATACAGCCCAACCAGCTCACCCCTATGATTGACATCGACGCTATGATTGATTTCGCCGACATCACTCCTGAGCTTGTGGCATATCTCAAGAAATTTAATCCGTTTGGGCCTGGAAATCAAAACCCCGTGTTTTGCACACGCAATGTGTTTGACTTCGGGACCAGCAAACTTGTTGGCAAAAATCTTGAACATATAAAACTGGAACTTGAAGACAACAGCACAAGCCGAGTGATCAATGCTATTGCTTTCAACATGGCTCCCTATTTTGAGCATATTCATGCTCATAAGCCAATCGACATCTGCTACACTATAGAGCAGACAAAACATTCCGGCAATCTCGACTCCGTGCAGCTCATGATTCGCGATATCCGCCCCTCAGAGTGACCGATGCGTACATTCTGACCCAAATGCAGCATTACAGCACAACTCCCTCTTAGTCCTTCCTCTTCTTGCCACAATCGGCATCTCCCTCTCTTTTTTCCGCTATAAAACAAGTTATGAACATTCATCTGATCCTCAAAAAATATTGGGGCTATGATTCTTTCAGGCCCTTGCAAGAAGACATTATCAATTCCGTTCTGGCAGGCAACGACACTCTTGGATTAATGCCTACCGGCGGCGGAAAATCTATCACCTTCCAAGTTCCGGGGCTAACATTTGAATCAGGAGTCACACTGGTTGTCACCCCTCTCATATCTCTCATGAAAGACCAGGTCGACAATCTCAGGCGCCATCATCTCAAAGCAGTTTATTTCCATTCAGGAATGACGGCCTCCGAATCAAGGTTAGCCTGGGAGAAACTCACAAACGGCAACGCACGTTTCCTGTATATAGCGCCTGAACGACTTGCCAACGACAGATTCATGCTTGAGTTACGCCAGATAAAAGTCAATATTATTGTCGTAGACGAAGCTCACTGCATCTCTCAATGGGGATATGATTTCAGGCCGTCATACCTCAACATCAATTCATTGAGAAAAATAAAGCCTGACGCACCAGTCATGGCGCTCACAGCCACAGCCACTCCGGAAGTTGTGAAAGACATCATGTCGCAACTGAAGTTCCGGAAAGAGAACGTGTTTCGTAAAAGTTTCGCACGCAATAACATCAGCTACATTGTGAGATCATCGGCCACAAAGATCCATGACGTGCTGCACATCTTGTCGAGAACATCAGGGTCTTCCATCGTATATGTCAGAAGCCGGAAAAAATGTAGAGAGATAGCTGAATTTCTTGCCTCTGCCGACATTTCCGCCACATATTATCATGCCGGCCTCGAATTTGCTATCAAAGAGCAGCGCCAAAACGACTGGCAGTCCGGAACTGTAAGAGTGATGGTGGCCACAAACGCATTCGGCATGGGCATCGACAAACCTGATGTGCGCGTTGTGATTCACTATGACCTGCCTCCATCCCTCGAAGAATACTATCAGGAGGCCGGGCGCGCCGGACGTGACGGACTTCAGTCTTTTGCCGTGCTTCTTGCTGCAAAGACTGATTCGGCCGTGATGCGCCGCCGTGTCACAGAAGCATTCCCCGACAGGAAAATTATAAAGAAAACCTACGAAAGAGTCTGCAATTTTCTTCACTTGAGCATTGGTGAGGGATATGATTCTGTGAGAGAATTCAACATAGAAAAGTTTTGCAGGGTGTTTGAAATACAGGAACGCCAATGCCGGTCATCTCTTAGGCTTCTATCACAAGCCGGATATTTGCATTTCATTGAAGACCCCGACAGCAGGTCAAGAATAAGGTTCATCTGCGACAGAGAAGACCTTTATGATATTCATGACCTTTCGGCTGAAGCGGAACAAGTTCTGTCCGCTATGCTCAGACTATACACCGGCCTGTTCTCCGACTATGTCTACATCCGCGAATCCGAAATAGCGGCCAGATGCAACTTTACCGAACAAAAAGTATATGAGGCCGCCCTTGAGATCTCACGCCGCAAAATTGCAAGCTACATACCTCACTCCGGACTCCCTATGATATACTTCCCGACATCTCGAGAAGAAACTGACAATCTTATCATAGGGAAAAACATATATGAAAAACGCATGCTAAATATGCAGCATCGCACTGAAGCCATGCTCGACTACACTTTCAGCAAGACCGGATGCAGAGTTGAAAAGATGCTCTCTTATTTCGGAGAGGAAAATTCAGGCGAATGCACGAAATGCGACATCTGTCGCGACAACCGAAAAACATCGCGGCATTCCGCATTATCATCCGAAGACATTGCAAAAAGAGTGATCGGTTTCCTTAAAGAACGCCCGCAAGGGGCAATGCTGCCTACTCTTGAAAGACTTTGTGGAAAAAACTCTGAGGCAACCGCCGCTGTTGTTAACTTTCTTTGCAACGAAGGGTTTATTGTGTGCGAAAACTTCACCTACAAGCTTAACATATCACAATCATGATCGGACTGGCAGACTGCAATAATTTCTTTGTTTCATGCGAACGAACCATCAACCCTTCTCTTGAAGGGAAAGCTGTAGTGGTCATGAGCAATAACGACGGATGCGTCGTGGCCCGAAGCAACGAAGCCAAGGCACTTGGTGTAAAAATGGGACAGCCCGTATTTGAAATTAAAGACAAAATCCGCGCGGGAGAATTAATAGCGCTGTCAGGCAATCATTTGCTCTATCGGGAAATAAGCCTTAAAGTGCACGATATTTTCCGCAGATATGTGCCGGACACTATTGATTATTCTGTAGATGAGGCATTCCTAAAGGTGGATGGGATCCCAATAGATCTGCTTAGATGTATCGGCGAGGAAATATGCAGCACATGCTGGAATGAAATCCATATCCCGGTCACAATTGGCTTTGCAAAAACAAAGACTCTCTCAAAGCTCGTGACAGAAAGCTGCAAAAATAGCCTTTTGCGAGTAGGCGTGCTAGCCGAAACCGACGACATGCACAATTTGCTTCGCTCTGTCAAAATATCCGACCTCTGGGGAATTGGGCGACGACTTTCTAAGAGAATGTACCTATCAGGGATATTCACAGTAGCCGACTTTGCCTTGCGCGACCGGCAATGGGTCAGAAGCAACTTTGGCGTCAACGGTGAACGTTCATGGCTTGAACTGCATGGAGTGGATTGCATCGAACTTAATCATGTCTCAAGAAAAATACAAGAATCAATAAGCGAGACTCGCACTTTCCCTTATGATGTGGGCGACTATGACTTCATCAGAGCGAGGATTGCCATTTATAGCGCCGACTGCGCACGAAGACTTCGCGCAATGAACGCTGCGTGCAGAATTGTGAGCGTGTTTCTGCGTTCAAATAGATTTCATCCTGAACGCGGGAAATTCCGGCCGGAAATTTCTCTGAACCTTCCTAATTATTCATCTGAGACAACAGGCATTGTTGATGCCGCCATATATGGACTTGACAAGATATTCCGCAACGGCAATCTTTATAAACGCGCAGGCGTGATTCTATCTGACATTGCGCCGTCAAAATCGATTGTAGGATCGCTTTTCGACATGGATACATCATGTGAAGAGCAACATTGCAATCAGTTCGAGCCACGCCTAATGAAAGTGGTCGATTCTCTTAACAACAACATCGGAAGCCCCCTTATAAAACTCGCCTCGCAACTCGCCAAAGAGCATCCCGGGCACAACGACGGTTATTCATCATCATTTCAGGCGCCGTCTGTCTATGAATAGAATCATGAATACTATGATTAGAATTATGAGTAGAATTATGAGTAGAATCATGAACGCTCCGCGATGTTGTGACTACTTAGACAAAACCACATTCCGGCAAACTCATGCTTTGTTCATACAAAATGAACCTTTTGAATGTGTTCAACATTTATCAATTAATAACAACAAGTTTTAAAATCTTTTTTTAACTTTGCATAATAGATGGCTACATCTTTTATTCATATTGCAATCTCTGCGGCACTGATAGCACTCACTGCCTGCGGCTCAAATCATGCAAAACAGGACAATGAAGATAAACATGTATCTATTGTGCCCGACACTTTGCATGCCGCAACGCTTTACGGGCCCACCTCTTATTTTAATTACAGAGGGCAGCAGATGGGATTCGATTATGAAAACCTGAAAAGATTCGCCGATGACGAAGGAATGGTGCTCGACCTGAAAGTAGCCTCATCCCTGCAGTCACTTTTAAGAATGGTGAGCGAAGGAGAGGCTGACCTCGCTGCTTACCCGGTGCCATCTATAGAAGAATATAATAAGATAGTAAAACATTGCGGACATAAGGAAGTGACATGGCAGGTGCTTGTGCAGCCGGCGGGAAAAAACAGAATTTCCGATGTCACCGAACTTGTTGGCAAAACAGTGTATGTAGAGCAAGATTCAAAATATCATTACAGGCTCAACAACCTCAACAAAGAACTCGGAGGAGGGATCGACATTGTGCCCATAAGCCGCGACTCCCTTATAACGGAAGACCTCATTGAAATGGTAGACCACGGAGAAATACCGCTCACGGTAGTCGACTCCGACATTGCAGAACTCAACAAATCATATTACCCCCGGCTCGACATCGATATGAAAATCAGTCTTGACCAATATGCCTCATGGGCTGTAAGGAATGACTGCGATTCTCTTGCCGCCAGGCTTGACCGCTGGGAAAAAAGACGAGACAATTCGGAGACTCTTCGCGCAATCTACAAAAAGTATTTTGAAATAAGCAAAAATTCCGCCCCTTATGAAGACCCTGCCCTGGCATTCGGACTGAAGATTAGAAAAGGCGGCAGCATCTCACCCTACGACAATCTGTTTAAACGCCATTCTTCTGTGGCCGGATATGACTGGCGGCTGCTCGCTGCAATAGGATTCAACGAATCAAGATTCGACAATAATGTTGAGTCATGGGCCGGAGCCAGAGGAATCATGCAGCTCATGCCGTCTACGGCAAAAGCTGTGGGAATAAAACCTGAAAGCATCAGCAATCCCGACGCCAACATTCTCGGAGCCGCACGCCTGCTGAAAAAACTGGATGCAGCACTTGCACCCAAAGTGCCCGACCCGGAAGAAAGAATGCGCTTTGTGATTGCATCCTACAATTGCGGCCTGGGGCATATATTCGATGCCATTGAATTGGCATCAAAACACGGATTAAACCCTGAAGTGTGGCTTGGAAACGTAAGCGAGGCGGCGCTTATGAAATCAAGGCCACTGTATTATAATGACCCTGTAGTGAAAAACGGTTACTTCAGAGGCCGTGAAACAACAGAATTCGTGGAACGTGTAATGAGCGTTTTCGAATACTTTAAATCAGTTGCACACTAAATTTCTTAATAACCCAAACAATAAATTCCACATCCAATATGAAAAAAAACTCCATCACCGTGGCCGCTCTTATCCTGCTGGCCGCCACACTCCCACTCCAGTCTTGCATCGGAAAATTCGCGCTCACTAATAAAGTGCTTTCATGGAACAATCAGGTTGGCTCAAAATTTGTGAACGAACTCGTATTTTTTGCGTTTTGGATTCTACCCGTCTATGAGGTGACTTCAATCGCCGACCTTCTTGTGCTTAATTCAATTGAATTCTGGAGCGGCAACAATCCGGTAGAAGCATCAACAAAAGTAGTCGACACCGACCACGGACGCTACTATATCGCCTGCGACGGCAAAGGCTACACAGTCACATCACCCAATGGAGATGAAATGCGCCTTGACTTCGACGACGAATCCGACACTTGGGCTGTAGCCACACCCAATGGCGAAACATACCCGTTCATGACCATGATTGATGAAAATCATGTTAAAATGATAACCCCAGAGGGAGATTTCAGAATGGTCGAACTCTCCGAATCCGGAATAATGGCGTATGCTGAGGCTACAAAAGCAAGTTCCACGCTTGCAATTTAACAGACGTATCATAGAATCCACGCAATATAATACACAATAAAATCGTTGGTTATGCATACGCAGAATCTTTCTTACAATATGTACGCAAAGTAAGTAAGAAAGATTTTTCTAAAAAAAAATTAAAAAATTAACGTTTCTGTTAATCTAAAATCAACGTTTAATTGTTAAATATATTGAATAGGTTGATAAAACCATTCAAAATCTGCTAACAATTATAAAAATAACAAATAAAAGCATTTAGAAATGAAAGCAATCCATGTAATCTGCGCTGTAATCGGAGGCGCTATCGCCGGAGCAGCCGTCGGTCTTCTTGTAGCTCCTGAAAAAGGTGACGAAACTCGCAAGAGAATCCTCAAAGCCCTCAAAGAAAAAGGCATCTGCCTCAAGAAGGACAAGATGGAAGAACTCGTTGACGAGATTGAAGACCAGATTGAAAAGGTGCTCTAACAAATGTCAGCGACAGAGAGTTGAAATACCCACACAAGTCAAACCGATATATTTAAAGTTATGAAATCCCTTAATATACTCTATGCGTTTCTTGGAGGCGCAATCGTTGGATGCGGAGCTGCAATTCTTCTTGCCCCTGAAAAAGGTGCTGAAGTGCGCGCCAAAATTTGTGCTATCCTAAAAAAGAAAGGCATCAAAATCAGCGACGACGAAGTCGACGCCCTTGTGGCTGAACTCGCAAATTCCGAAGAATAATGGAATTTACCTATTCAATACTGAATGAGGGGGTGGAAATCCACTCCCTCATTTTAATTGAAAACAATCAAACTCCCCTGTCTCTCCTGATTTAACCTCCCCAAATCTTTATGAAGGCTAAAATTACCGATGAAATAAAAGAAATTTTCTCTCAAGGTGTCAACTGGGCAAAACTCGAAATTGAATATGTAAAACTGACAGCCGCAGAGAAACTCATCATCCTTATGAGCGTGCTGATAATAGGAGCCATTTTTATGCTGCTCCTTTTGCCGGTGTTTATAATGTTCTTATTCGCCCTCGCCGGAGTGTTTAAAATGTTTATGGCCCCCCCGCTTGCATATCTTTCTGTGGGTGGGATTGTGCTTATTCTGCTTGCTTTAGTCTATTTGCTAAGAAATCAGCTCGTGATTAATCCGGTGGCTAAATTTGTAAGCCGTCTTTTCCTTGACAAGCGCACCAAAAATAATTCTTAATGCCTATGAACGAAATTAATAATGCCAAAAACACGGCAAAGAACATTACAAACCCCGAAACAAAATTCTCGGGCTACACTCTCGAAGAAATAAGATATCAGCGTGCCCTTGTGGCTCTGCAGGCAGAATTCTGCAAAACCAAAATGGCAAGAAATTTCCGTAACCTTCAGAATTCAAATCCGCTGTCAGCTTCTTCCGTGGCATCTTCCATTCCCGGCAAAACAGGATACATTGCGTCGAAACTTCTCACAGGGCTCAACTATCTCGACTACGCGATGCTCGGGTTCACGGTGTTCGGGTCTTTAAGAAAAGTGTATTCTTTTTTTCGCAGAAAGAAAAAATAGAATGTCCTTGTCTCCATCTAAACCAAGCCAGAATTGCACCGGTTTATCATAATTCAGATTGAGAAAAAAATTTTTTGAAAAAAAGTGCGCCCCCATTAAACTTTTTTCAATTTCAAACGTCTATAATGTATAAGGTAATTGTCGCTGACATTGCCCCAAAATAATAAAACAATGCTATCGCGACAAAACGGAGTCAAGGTTGAGGCCTTAGCTCCGTTTTTCTTTTCATATTCACACAAATCGAATCTACCCCCCTACCCATTATGCTAACTCTATTTGCTGAATCCAAAACAATGTCTGATCGCCTGTCTCAAGTAAGCATGAATGAATTTGAGACACATAAACCATGTTTTGAAGCCAACGCAAACGCCATAATATCATTCATCCTCTCGCAGAATCCCGGTGAGCTATCCTCTCGCATTGGAATCAGTCCGGCACTGGCATCAAAGGCTATAAAAATGGCTTATGACTTCACATTCAAAAACACCGGGCTTCAAGCAATCAGCGCATTCACGGGAGAAGTGTTTCGCTCGTTAGACATAAACACAATCCCGGCATCTGCCATAAGCGATGCCGACCAACGTTTTATTATCGTGTCATCGCTATATGGCATTCTGAAGCCATCAGACATCATAAAGCCCTATCGTCTTGATTATAACAAAGACTGCTCTCCCGATGGATCAAACCTGATAGAATATTGGAACCCTATTGTCACTAAAAGCATTGTTTCGCGCCTTGAAGCAACCGGAGAACAAGAAATATTAAACCTCCTTCCCGGCTATGCCGCAAAATTCATTGACTGGAAAATCATAAAAAATCACGCCAATGTCTTAAAACCAGACTTCAAGACCATTGACAAATCCGGATTGATAAAAACCCCTCATTCCGGAAAACTAAAGGCACTAAGAGGAAAAATGATCCGAATCATTCTTATGCAAAACATCTGTTCCTTTAAAAAATTAATGGATTCTGATTCCAATATGCTTTGTTATGACGAAAATCTATCAAAACCCGGACAACCTGTGTTCTTGGCACTTGGATAACACTCGCCGCAACTCCATTCTTTAATTGGCGATTCAAAAGCAGGCATTGTCAATAACTTTTCAATCCCAACTATTGCACAATAGAACCAATTCTATTAATTTTGCGTTGTAAAGATAAAAAAACGCAAGGCAAGAGAGCCTTGAATCCCATACCACATCAAAGCAGATTGGGAAACTCATCAAATATTTATGAAATACCGAGCAACGTCGCCGCTTCGATGGCGGGCCCCACGCTTTTAGCGTTGTCAATTGATTTTGACGCAGGCGGATTACAAAGATACGGCGGCACTCAAATCCTGTCATTCGGAGTTTCATCACAAATGCCTTTGATGTGGCTTCATAGAAGCCGATGATCTGGCATTTGCCTCTTCATCGGCTTTCTCTTTAACAAGTCAGACAAATGCTGACGTCCACCATGAAAATTAAGCGTTGACAAAGACAACATCTAATAATCAAAACATAAAAACCCAAAATGGAATCAGTAAAAAAATCACTACTTGAGCGCACAAGCGTTCGCCGCTACGAGCGAGAGGCGATACCGGAAGAAACCATGGAGTTCATCTTCGATGCCATACGCAACACCCCTACAAGCTATAACGGCCAGCAGTTCTCTGTAATCGACATCGACAACCAGAAACTTAAAGAGGAACTTTATGAACTCACAAACCAAAAGCAGCTCAAGACCTGCAACCGACTTCTTATTTTCTGTTCAGACTACAATAAAATAACACGGCTGGCAGAAAGAAAAGGGTTTGACGTGCCTCCCTTCACCAACACAATGGACGGAGTGATTATCGGCATAGTAGACGCCTCTCTCGCAATGATGAGCGCCGTCGTAGCCGCCCAGGCCGCAGGTCTTGGAAGTAATTGCGTCGGATATTTGCGCACTGTCGATCCGGCAAAAGTAGCCGAGATGCTTCATCTTCCCAAAGGCGTGTTTGTTGTGTGCGGTCTTGCACTTGGAGTGCCACGTGAGCATCCGGACTTAAAACCAAAGCAACAAAAGGAGACAGTGTTCTTCAAAAACCGCTATTGTTCGGATGAAGAGAAAATGGTTGACGAGCTTGAGAAATATGACACCGTTGTGAAAGAATACAACGCCACTCGTGCCGGCGGCACATCAACCAACGACTGGTGCGACCATATTCTCGATTACTATCGCCATGCCATGAACTATCGCATTCTCGACTATCTGAAAGCGCAAGGCTACGACATCAGCAAATAATATCTCCACGACATAGACAATAACAGCATCCGCCATAAAAACCGATTGATAAAGCCGGTTTTTTATGGCGGATGCAATTAAAAGTGAGCCGAGTTCTTACGAAACCGGCCCGCTAAAATTTCGGTCAGTTAAAACTCACCTCAGACATGATGAATCTTATTTCACTTTGTCTACGATTGCCTTGAAAGCTTCAGGATTATTCATAGCGAGGTCAGCGAGAACCTTGCGGTTAATCTCGATTCCGGCCTTGTGGATGAGACCCATCAACTTTGAGTAAGAAAGATCCTCCATGCGTGCGGCTGCGTTGATACGCTGAATCCAGAGAGCGCGGAAATTGCGCTTTTTCTGCTTGCGGTCGCGATATGCGTAAGTAAGACCCTTCTCCCAGGTGTTCTTCGCTACTGTCCACACATTGCGGCGGCTTCCGTAGTAACCGCGAGTGAGTTTTAGTATTTTCTTTCTTTTTGCCCTGGAGGCAACATGATTGACTGATCTTGGCATTTTTGTTCAGTTTTTGAATGTCAGCGGCATTATTTTTGCTCTTGCGGGGCTGACCATTCGGTTAATAATTGAATGATAAAAATGATTTGAAGAAATTCAAGCCTTTCCTTAGTCCTGCTGTCAGAAAAAAGCGAGACAGGAAATCCTGATTAGCGAAGGTTGAGAAGTTCACGAACCTGTCTTTCATTCGCACCGTTCACGAGAGCGGTGTGATCGAGGTTTCTTTTACGCTTCTTCGACTTCTTAGTCAAGATGTGACTGTGATAGGCATGTTTTCTTTTAATCTTCCCTGTGCCGGTGAGCGCGAAGCGCTTCTTTGACGCGGCATTGGTTTTTACCTTTGGCATTGTGTAAAAATTTAGTTGTTTTAAATTTCACCTCGGCACTCTGTGCCTACGGTCTCTGTCAATTTTTATTCTGCTACCTCCGGAGTTTCACCCCCTTCAGTCGTAGTTGCGGTTTCTGCGCCATCTGCAGGCTTCGGGCCCTTGGGCTCGCGTTGCTCCTTAGATTCTTTCTTGGGAGCTGCCTTAAGCGGCGATATCATGATTATCATGCGTTTTCCCTCAAGCACAGGCATCATCTCTACCTTGCCATATTCTTCAAGGTCATTGGCAAATCTGAGAAGAAGAACCTCCCCTTGCTCCTTAAAAAGAATCGAACGGCCTCTAAAAAAAACATAAGCCTTAACTTTCGATCCCTCCTTCAGAAACCCTATAGCATGCTTGAGTTTGAAGTTGTAGTCATGGTCATCGGTTTGAGGTCCGAATCGGATCTCTTTCACAACAACCTTGGCGGCTTTCTGTTTCTGCTCCTTCTGGCGTTTCTTCTGCTGATAGAGGAATTTCTGATAATCCAGAATTCTGCATACAGGCGGCTCTGCATTGGGCGATATCTCTATAAGGTCTAACTCCATTTTTTCGGCAATGCGCAATGCCTTGTCGATAGGATAAATCCCTTGCTCCACATTATCGCCAACCAGTCGCACTTCGCGAGCCCGGATGTGTTCGTTTATTACATAAGGATCCTTGCTATTGCGGTCATTGCCGCGACGCTGACGCTGTCCGGGAGCAGCCGGCGCTCCTGCCGGGCGCGGCGGGCGCGGAGACGCTCCTGATGGCTTGCGAGGTCCTGAAAATTGCGGTTTTTTCTCCATTCAGTTTTTGCTCGTCTTTAGAGCAGCTTTATTCTTTTTTAGGTTTATTTTATCATTGAATCCACTTCTGCATTCAATTCTGCTGCAAAGTTAACGATTTTCATCGTACCTTTATCACCTTCGCCCTGTTTTCTTACAGAAACTTCATCATTTTGGGCCTCTTTTTCTCCCACGATAAGAAGATAAGGCAATTTTTTCAGTTCATTGTCGCGAATTTTCTTGCCAATTTTCTCATTGCGGTCGTCAACGATAGCCCTCACGCCGAGTTCGTCGAGCTCTGCGGCAACTCTGCGGGCATAATCATTAAACTTCTCGCTGATCGGGAGAATCACAGCCTGCTCGGGTATCAGCCACAACGGAAGTTTGCCGGCAGTGTGCTCAAGCAGAACCGCCACAAATCGCTCCATTGAGCCAAAAGGCGCACGGTGAATCATCACCGGACGATGCTTCTGGTTGTCGCTGCCTGTGTATTCAAGGCCGAAACGCTCAGGCAGGTTATAATCCACCTGAATGGTGCCAAGCTGCCAGCGGCGTCCGATGGCATCTTTTACCATGAAATCAAGTTTCGGGCCATAGAACGCGGCCTCGCCTTCCACCTGCTTTGCCTTCAAGCCTTTCTCCGCGCAAGCCTCTATAATTGCATTTTCGGCAAGATGCCAGTTTTCATCGCTGCCGATATATTTCTCCTTATTATTAGGATCACGCAATGATATCTGAGCCTCAAAATTCTTAAAGTCAAGAGCCTTGAAGATATAAAGAATTATATCCATCACTTTAAGGAACTCACCTTTAATCTGGTCGGCCGCACAGAATATATGGGCATCGTCCTGAGTAAATCCGCGAACCCTTGTCAACCCGTGAAGCTCGCCGCTCTGCTCGTAGCGATATACAGTACCAAACTCTGCAAGACGCATAGGAAGGTCCCTATAGCTGCGAGGGCTGGTCTTATATATCTCGCAATGATGCGGGCAGTTCATTGGCTTAAGCATATATTCTTCGCCCTCCTCGGGAGTGTGAATGGGCTGGAAAGAGTCTTTCCCATATTTAGCCCAGTGACCTGAAGTGACATACAAAGCCTTATTGCCAATATGCGGAGTTATTACCTGAAGATAGCCGTATTTCCTTTGAATCTTGCGCAAGAACTGCTCCAGGCGGTCGCGCAACGCTGCGCCTTTAGGAAGCCACAAAGGCAAGCCCTGGCCTACTGTCGGTGAAAATGCAAAGAGCTCCATCTCTTTGCCAAGTTTTCTGTGATCGCGCTTCTTTGCCTCTTCAAGCAATGCGAGATACTCATCAAGCATCTTCTTTTTGGGGAACGATATGCCATAGACTCTCACCAGCTGGTTACGCTTTTCATCACCTCTCCAATAGGCGCCTGCAAGCGAAAGCACTTTCACCGCCTTGATGGGAGACGTGTTGGGAATGTGCGGGCCACGGCAAAGGTCGGTAAACGAGCCTTGCGTATATGTGGTTATATGGCCATCCTCAAGCTCGCTTATAAGTTCACACTTGTAGGTCTCGCCACGGTCTCCAAACATCTTGAGAGCATCGTCTTTTGAGATGTCGGCTCTTACAATATCCTCTTTTTTTGCAACAAGCTCCATCATCTTCTTCTCGATTTTCGCAAAATCTTCTGATGTGATCTTGTGCTCTCCCGGGTCGATGTCGTAATAGAATCCGTTTTCTATAGCGGGGCCTATGCCGAATTTCACTCCGGGATAAAGTTCCTGAAGAGCCTCTGCAAGAAGGTGCGCCGAAGAATGCCAGAAAGCATGCTTGCCCTCTTCGTCATCCCATTTAAACAATTCTATGACAGCGTCTTCATTAATCGGACGGGCTATGTCCCATTCCTGCCCGTTGATTCTTGCGGCAAGAACATCAGCAGCGAAACGAGGGCTAATGCTCTCCGCCACTTTAAAGGGAGTAACCCCTGACTCATATTCTCTGACACTGCCGTCGGGGAAGGTTATATTTATCATTTGATGTAGATTGTTTTTCTAACTTAACGGAATAATTCACCTCTCGGGAAATGGAGAGTACTTGATTATTCGCGCAAAATTAATAAAAAAATTTCATTTTTCATATAAAACACTTCCACAATTAATCGGCTTTTTCATTTTTAAACATTTCATAATATGTTTAAAGGAGTTTTAATTATTCCTCACGCATATTTTTTATGTTTCACTCACGTTTTTTTGCTAATTTTGCACCATCATGAAATTTCCGCATTTTTCATACGCTTCATTTCTTTCCGGCGCCATGGCCTTGGCTTTTGCGTGCGGCGCGACCCCGTCTTTTGCCCAGGTCAACGCAGAGCAAGTTCTTGCCATAGGGCGCAATGTGCTTTCTATGGAAGACTACATGCTTTCAATTCAGTATTTTAACCAGGCCATTAAAGCCAAGCCATATCTGGCCGACCCTTATTTCTTCAGAGCAATAGCAAAACTCAATCTCGACGACTATAAGGGAGCCGAATCCGACTGCTCTATGGCCATAGAAAGAAATAAGTTTAAAACAGAAGCTTATAAAGTGAGAGGCTTTGCCCGCCAGAATCTCGGGCTTGACTCGCTCGCCATCGAAGACTACAACATTGGCTTGCAATACAATCCAATCGATAAATATTTTCTTTTCTACAAGGCGGTGGCGCAGACGGAAGTAAAAAACTTCAACGGTGCGGACTCAACATTTGCTGTGCTGCTTCGCCAATATCCAAAATTTGAAGAAGGATTCACGGCCAGAGGAAGGCTCAACCTGGAAAGAGGCGACACAACAGCCGCTGTCGAAGACATCGACAAGGCTCTCGCTCTGTCAAAAAGCATGCTCAACCCTTACCTTCTCAAAGCGGAAATTGAATGGAAACGCAAAAACTGGCAGCAAGCGGGAGAAGCTATGGACGCAGCCATAAGATTAAGCCCCGACCTTCCCGGGCTTTATATCAACAGAGCTTTCATCAGGTATAATTCCGACGATTTCTTCGGAGCTATGAGCGACTATAATTATTCTCTTGAACTCGAGCCTAAAAGCACTGCCGCATTGTTCAATCGAGCCTTGCTGCGATATGAGGTGAAAGACCTTGCAAGAGCAGAAGATGACCTGTCTGCAGTTTTAAGCCTTGACCCGCTCAACTTCCATGCTCTCTATAACCGAGGGCTCATACGAATGGAGCAGGAAAAAAATGAAGAGGCCCTTGAAGACTTCAAAGCCATACATAATAAATATCCTAAATTTTATCCTGTTTATTATGCCATGGCTGAGGTGAAACGAAACATGGGCGATATGCGCTCCGCCATGCAGCTTGCCTTTCAGGCCGACGACCTCGTAAAAAAATATGTCACAAATCCTGAAAAGAACCCCCTTGACAGGCCGGCTATCGCTGCGGCTGAAAGCAACGACTCTCGCCACACTTCCGATGAAAATGAATCGGAAGTTGATGTCATGGAGAAATTCAACAGGCTTGTGACTGTTTCGGAAGTGGCGGAGACGCAACTGTCATATAATGAGAAAATCAAAGGCCGTGTTCAAGACAGGAATGTGCAAGTGGAGCCGGAACCGTCTTATGCCGTGTCGTTCGCGCAAGGGCCGGCCTCTCTGAAATCGGTGTCAAACTATTTTCGCGAACTTGACGACCTTAACCAAATGAGACTGATTTCACGTCAGTTTTATTTGTCGCCCGGACTTCCGGCAGGATCCGACAACGAGCTCTCCCGCCAGATATTCTCTTTTGCCGATGACATCTCGCAGCAAATCAAGTCGGGGAAAGAGCGCCCGATCGACCGCCTTGCGCTCGGCGTAGCCCAGACCATGCTCAAAAATTTCCCGGAGGCCATATCGAATTTCGACATTGCAATCAGCCTTGACCAAAGATTTGCCGTGGCATATATGGCTCGTGGATTTGCCCGCTATGCGCAATCGCAAGCAAATGCAATTATTAACCGCAACAGTGAGAACGAATCATTTCTTGACCGCCGCGCACAAGCGGCGGCTCTTCAGGAAGCCATTTCCGACTACGACATGGCAATCTCACTGAATCCTCGATTGGTTTTCGCATGGTTCAACAAAGGCAACATCTACTATTCAGCAGGCGACTACACTTCTGCAATGCAGTGTTTTTCAGAAGCTCTGAAGATCGACCCGGAATTTGGGCAGGCATACTTCAACAGAGGACTTGCCTACCTTCAGTCGGGCAACAAGTCGCAAGCATTCTCCGACTTGTCGAAAGCCGGAGAACTTGGCATTCTACCGAGCTACAATATTTTAAAGCGAATGAAATAATTCACATGCCGAAAAATATTGAGCCCGCAACTCTCTAGAGAGTTGCGGGCTCAATATTTTTGTTAGGATTATCGGTTTATTACTTCTCTGCCTTTGCTGCGGCACCACGGGCGGCGCGAGTAAGCTGCACAGCGCAAACCACTGCATTCTTGGCGCTGATGAGTTCAAGGCCCTCATAATGGAGATCGCCTACTGCAAGGCTCTTGCCAAGGCCAAGGTTGTCTACATTCACCACAAGACGCTCGGGAATCTGGCTGTAAAGAGCTTTCACTTTAAGTTTGCGGAGTGAAAGTGTGAGTTTACCACCGGCCTTAACACCCTCTGCGTGGCCCTCGATCTGCACAGGCACTTCCATTACGATAGGCTTCTCATCACCCACCTCAAGGAAATCGATGTGAAGGATTGTATCTTTCACCGGCTGGAACTGAAGGTCCTTCATCACAGCTTTACGCTTGTCGCCATTGATGTCAAGGTCAATCTCAAAAATATCGGGAGAATAAACGAGCTTGCGAACATCCTCAACCTTAACCACGATGTCAGTTGTGATAAGGCCACGCTTGCCGTCAACATCCACGATTTTCTCACCTGCCTTCAAAGTGCCATTGTAAGGAAGGTCTACAATTTTGCCACCATTGAGGACTGCGGGGATTTTACCCTCTGCACGAAGTGCCTTTACCGACTTTTTGCCAAGCTCGGTGCGCGGTTCTGCGCTAAGTTCAAATTTCTTCATTGTTTTTTTGTTGTGTTACTCAAAATAAGTTTTTTTGCTCAGGCCATTTCGCCTTTGGGAGCGGCCCGCCACTCTGCAAAAGAAGACAGGCAACAGATTTCCCATCACACGTTTTTGCTCAAAAGCATCGCAAAGTTACAACTTTTTTTCCATTCCAACAACCCCCACACACCTTAACACAGAAAGGAAGGCAAAATAAATACCGAATCCTGCCTGGGTCTTGGACGCGTCCAAGACCCAGGCAGGATTTTCCGTACAGCTCAGTTTAGAGCCGACTATTACCTGACAACAAATTTTTTGCCGCTGCGGATATATATGCCGGGCGACAGGGGCCGGGAGCTGACCCTCCTTCCGTTGAGGTCATAAATTGAACTGTCAGCGCTGTCGGCGTCTCCGATAATCTCATCGACACCCCCTGTGTCTGACCGCCGGAACGAGACGTTAGTATACATGTCCATGTCATCTTGATAGTCAGTGTTGCCCGTGTCTTTTTCCGTAATAAACCCTCCGGACAATCGCTCATTCTCATCTGCGGAAAGGCTGAACCCGAAGTCACCATAATACCAATACCCCTGCTCTTCCTGACCTGTCAGACCTGTCAGAGCATACGGTGTAATAATTCCTGAATCACGGTCATATGAGCATCTGAGATCTTTCAATGTGGGCGTGGCAATAATATCGGTCCACTTCCAGACAATACTGTCATCTGAGTCACTGCCAAAAACAGACGGGGTAAAATACATCTCACGAGAAATGCCATTGGGCTTGCTTTGATAAGTTCCCATGAGCTGTCCGTTCGGGAACACAACCTCGTCATCTGACGTGATTTCCCCTCTTATCCAGAATTCGGGGATGTTCATCGACAATCCCCTGATATATATATGGCTTACATCGATTATGCAGTCAACCGGCCTTACAAGATTCTGACATTCAAGGTCATATTTATAACGCCATGCCGATTCCATATGGCACACGAGATAGTAGTCGTAATGAAACTCCCACTTCTGAATCTCTGCACAGTCTGGAGGAAGTATCGCGCATTCTGGATACTGCGCAACTCCGTCGTCAACGCTGCCGCCGGCGACATGCCGGCGACATGCCAAACATCATCACGGCAATCAGACAAGTCAAATGTCTCTTCATAATTTTATCAAGTTTAATGGTTAATAACAGGATTGTCGAGTATGCCACCCGATTTAACCTTGTGGCAATCGAAGCTTGACCACAAAGTTAACAAAAAATCCGACATCCAAACGTCATGCGCACAAAAAGTCAAGAATCGAACATTATTTCTTTACAAAAACTTAAATTCCCCATAAGGCATGAACACCAAGCCACTCTATAGAAAGAGTATGAGGCTAATGTCATTTGTTGTAATGGGTCATGGCAAAGGAGGCGCCCGACAGGCAGAATGCTTTTACTGCTTCTGATGCTTTTTTAAGTTTCTCCGGCAGCTCTTTTGCCTCTTCCGGAGGGAACTTGCCTAACACATAGTCTATCTGGCCACCTTTGGGGAAATCATTGCCCACTCCGAATTTCAGACGGGCATAGTTTTGTGTGCCAAGTTGCTCTGCTATATTCTTCAAACCGTTATGGCCGGCATCCGACCCTCGCTCCCTGATGCGTATCGCTCCAAACGGCAACGAAATGTCATCTACAATCACAAGAAGATTCTCAAGCGGAAGTTTCTCTTTGTTCATCCAGAATCTGGCAGCCACGCCACTCAGATTCATAAACGTGGATGGCTTCAGGAGCATCAATTCACAATTTTTCACTTTCACTATAGCCATGTCGCCATATCTGCATGACTTAAACGCCACTCCCGATTCATCCGCTATAGCATCGCCAACCATGAATCCGGCATTGTGGCGCGTGCCTTCATAGTCCGAGCCAATATTGCCCAGACATAAAATCAAAAATCTTTTCACGTTGTTTTCTTCATTCGATGCGGCAACGTCATTTTTGCCGCCAAACAAACTTTTAAAAAACTTAATCATCGTCTCCCTCATCGTCATCGTCTTCCCAATCAAGGAAAAACGCATCGGCATAACTCTCCTCCTTAAAACGCGAAAGCTCACGACCCTCCCGCTTAGTCGGGCGGCCTAAGCCCTTATGGCGGTCTACAAATCCTGAAATCTTTGTCATCTCAAGCAAATCATATTCCGATTGAGGCGTGAGATTCTCAAGATACTCCGGCACTAAGCGAGCGCCAAGACGGTTTGGGGCAATTGCCAATATACGGAACTTATAAGTCACAGGCGGTTTTTTCACATCGATTATATCGCCTACCTTGACCAAGCGGGAAGGCTTGACCACTGTTCCGCCTACACTCACCCTACCCTTTTTACATGCATCGGTGGCTATGGTGCGCGTTTTGAACACTCGCATACACCATAGCCACTTATCTACTCTTTCTTCTGATTTTGGCATACCTGTTTTACGATACAAATAAGATATTACTTATCCGACGTGCGCTCCAGTTGAAGCACAACCTCTCCCTGATTGTTGAGCAACGACACTTTCCCTTCTTTCAGCGGCTTGGCGCGAGAAGCCTCCTCCAAAGCCACAACAAGCTGAGTCTCATATTGCGCATCCGGACACATCATCCTTGTCATTCCTATCTTCTGAAATGAGATAGAGTTGGCGGCATCCATGTCTGTTTCAAGAGTGCCGTTGATAATGTTGCAGCCGGTGTTGCCATGCAGCCTCCCCTCATCCACATCTATCACAAGTTTCATATCCGGCACATTCACAGGCTGTCCGTCTATCTCCTTCACAAGCCATGTGCCATTCAGGAACTGAAAATTCTGGTGCATTAATTCCATAACGGCCTCACGGTTTTCATTATAAAAAGTAAGATAATAGTCGTCACCGCTCAGGCGCCAGGTGTAATAGCGCGTAGCGTCAAGAGCCTGTCCAATCTCGGCATCAGTTATCCCTTCAAGATGACACATCATCATCGTGGAAGCAAGATGTGAAAATGACAATGTGGAATCTGCAGGATTATATGTATATGACGCATTAATCACGTTGCAGCCATTGTTGCCATACACTCTCTTCTCCGAAGGAACAAACTTTAGATAGGGTGCAGTCTCTCCAATTGCAGGCTTGCCTGCAACCTTCTCAATCGCCCAGTCCCCTTTCACCACTCCTTTGGCAAGGTCTTCAGAAGTGTAGACAGCCGACACCGGCTGCACTATTTTCTCCCGGTCTGTGGGCAGCACCGCCTCTTTTTTAATCTCTGTGGACGCTTCATTCTTTTTCATGACATTGCATGCGCCAAACGGCAACAATGACACAAACAGAACAGCAGGTATATAACGTCTTCTGTTTATCATATTCAATCTTATTTCTTTTTGCAAATTTAACAATTATTTCTTTCATGCCCAAACCCGTCATAAACATGATAAGTCACATTTCTGTGTTTCAGCAATTCTTTTTTCAGAGGGAAGCTGATATTGGCGGATGCAAGACTCTACGAAGCAACCTGATAAAACCTCGTAGAATCTTTTATATAGCCTTTCACAAAGCACGGTCTACCATATCCGACAATTCAGAAACTGTTTTACTACCGCTCTCGCGCATAAGCTCCTCCCCCTCCTTAAACAAAATCCAGGTCGGATAAGCACTTATTCTGTATTCTTCGGCAATCTTATGATTGTAAGAACTGTCCACTCTCTGCACATTCACACGTTCTCCATATTTTGCAGCCATAGCTTCAGAAAGATATTTCACATCTACCTCATCCTGCTCGGCGGCATGAAGAAACACAACCAATGTCGGCTTAGAATCCTTGATAATCTCTTTAAAATAGGCTTTCATAATATAATTCAATTATAAAACAAACACTATTGTCATCTTTAATAGGAAACAATGAGCATTCATAGAGAGTTCACACACCCTATCCATATAGCGCTCACAATATGAAGTCACGACATCACCGCCTGCACAAACGTTTAAGCCCGCACATCATGCACCTTCCTTCATCAGCAGTGGCCTCAAAGCGAGGATTGTCAAACACGCCATCAATCATAGCCTCTATCTCTTTTGAAAAATATCCGGCGCATTCATAATAATCATAAATTATCTCCTTCCCGATCTCAGGCAACGATTCTTTCATTTTCAACATCCCGGGCACATCATATATCTCAGTCCTGACATGAATCTCACCCCTGTCTCCTCCTCGCTTTGTCAAAAGCCAGGCATAAGTGAACAGCTGAAAAATCTGCTCCGACCGGTAGTCGCCTGCCATCACTTCTTCAAGAGTATCTGCCGAAAGTTTAATTTTGCCGGTTTTATAATCCACAATTCTCAACCTCCACTCTCCGTCTATTTTCACTTCGTCAAGGCGGTCGATGGCAAATTTGAAATTTACATCTCTTCCTGAAGGGAGCTTAATCCTTAATGTCTCTTCTATCTCACATCCATAAATCTTGAACGGAGCAAGCCGCAAGTCATGACAAAGCACTCTCTGCACCTGTTCCATGATACGAGCCCCGACAATCTTCGCAGCCCCTGACAAAGGCGTGTCAAGCTCTTCGTTGCGCATATTAAAATGCAGTTTATTGACTGTCCTGGTAGTGAGCTGCCATAATCTGTCACTGTCGGCAAGCATGCCGCTGATCTTGTCTGAAGTCATCAGCACAGCCTCTTCAAGATATTTTTTACGCTTCTCCTCTTGCAAATACAATGACAGCATCATGTCGTGAAGGATATTGCCTCCTGTTATCGCATCGATATATTCCGACGGCTCCGGGTCTGTGCTTATCCCCAGCACATTCTGATAAAAAAATCTCACCTGGCACTCCCTGTATGAATTTAAAGACGAAGCTGAAAAGTTTTTACCACCCTCTTTCATAAACAAAGAGATCACCTCTTTTATTTCATCGTTTTTTTCAACAGATGGATCATAAGGAGTTTTACCCGTCAGCACAAATTTCCAATCCTGCTCATCCATTATGCCCTTTGCAAACAAATGCCTCAGCTGCAGGATGTAACGCGACACATCTCCTCCCGCAAGTCCTGCTCCAGACCTTGCGTCATAAATCATAGTCACCTCTTTTGCCCTGCTTATCATGCGATAAAAATAATATGCGAAGATGCTTTCAGCATAATTCGACGGTGGCATTCCAAAAGCATGACGAAGGCTGTCGGGTATAAAACTTTTTGTTCTTGCCCTGCGCGGCATTACCCGTTCATTCATCGACAATATGAAAATATAATCAAAATCTATTGATCGGGTCTCCAACGTGCCCATCACCTGAAGCCCGGTCAGAGGCTCCCCTTCAAATCCCACCTTTTCACCTGCAAGAAGTTTGTCGGCAAGAAAAAACACTGTAGACGGGCGCATGTCGCACGCATATTCATCTAATATGTCGGCCAGCCTCCTTAATGAATCCCTATAGACATCGATATGCCCTATTTCCAATCGCGTCTTTACCATCGCGCCCTCCATTCCTGGCAATGCCTCCGACACCGATTCCAGAACCGAATCCATATATTGCAATACCCCCTTGGGAGTTGCCATAATCGCTGAAGCATCAAGCAGGAGAGCCATTTTTTCAGAAATATCCCTGATTTCATCCAAGGTAATCATTGTCTTGTGGTGACGGTCGAGATAACCGAAAACCTTTCCTATGGCATTTGAACCGAAAATCGCATGTGAAAAAGGGTGTGAAAGAAACAATCTGACATCTCGATGATAAAATGCCATATCTCCCTTAACAGTGTGCTTGTTATAATGCAGTTTGCGAAGCATGCTCATAAACGGCACCACTGACGTGAGCCGCAAAGGGTATCCCATAGTCAGGTTCACATCTCCCATGCCGTCTGGAAGAGAATACAGCATGGGCAAAAGAAGGTTTTCGTCAGGAAGCACTACAGCCACTTTTGCTCCGGTTATTTCATCAGAAGTGAGCCGTCCTCTAAGTTCAGCAAGCATCGTTCCCGCTATTTTTACCTGCGCGGAATTAGATGGCGAACCGGCCACACGCAACCTGGGCATATTTTCATTGTCACTCAATTTCAACGCCGGCATAGCCCATTCGGGCGCAGGGAACATCTTGATATTGGCTTTTACAAATTTCGAGGCCGAGTTTGCGCCGGCTGTAAGCACAGGGCCTGTTGCATCCCAGAAAAAATCGCCGAATGAATCAAATCCTTCATATCCTTCAAAATCTCTGAGCTCAGCGAATATACCGTTTTCCGCCGCACTCAAGGCATTAAACCCTACCGCAACCACTTTTTTATACGGCAGATAATCTCTTCCTGATGTCTTGAGGTTTTCAAGCGCCAGGCGATAGGCGCCCCCTGTAGTAGCCAATCCTCGCTCGCTTAACTTATCATTAAGTTTCTGATATAACGGCCACATTATTCTCCATAAATGAAGGAATCGCCTCTTCACTTCAGAGAGACGCACCTCTTCACCGTCGAAGTTTTTCCAGAACTTCGACGGATCGCCGATGTCTGTACGCCCGAAATATTCCGCCATTACCTCCTTCTGCTCTTCCGTAAGAAAGTTCGACGATATTTCCCTATAGTCCTTAACATTCTTGAATATCTCTTCCGGGCTGGCAAGATATTGGTCCACTTCACTGAAATCAGACAATACTGTCTCGCCCCATCCCCGGAAAGAATCAAAATCCACTCCTCCATCGTCGCAAGCATCATTCATTGCAGCCGGAAGCCCCAACATCTCTCTATACGCCTCATAAAGCAAAAACAACTGGTCAAGCCTTGATGCCACAGCCTTTTCCGACAGCATTCCCACAAACTCCGATATAGTCATCACTTCAGGAGCAAGAGTCAACTTACGCCCGCACTCCTCTTTAAGGAATTTTAGAAAAAACGTGCCGCTTCGTTTGTTTGGGAATAGAAAGCACATCTCCGACAAGTCTGCATAACGCGACACATATGCCAATGCAATCGATTTCAAGAATGGTATCATAATCCAAATAAATAACTTTTATTACAACTGACCGTGGTTATTCCAATTAAAATCATACGCGACTTCTCACCAATGATTATTGCGACGTTTCGCACGTCGCCGATAATACAGCAAAGCTACTGTAAGATTATAAACTGCCTTACACATTGATTTTATCTGTCAAATAAATTCAACCAAAATTAGACAACCAATGCAAATTTAGATAAAAATCCTGAGATTTCTACACTGGCAAAATAAAGAAATGATTTTTCTTTAGAGGAAAGTTAATAAAAATAATTTGAAAACAGCATAAATGCTATCTTTTCCCTACAACACATCACAAACTTTTCATCATCCTCCTTGCATATATCAACCAAATACACACATATATCTATGTATCATACATTATTTTCTTTCATAATGCCATAATTTATGAATTTCATTTGCAATTATCAAACTATTTAGGTACTTTTGCAGTGTAATCTTAGGTCATGAAATTTTCCGAAATAGCCGGACATATTGAAACAATCGACTCGCTTCGCACACTTGCAGACGCGGGTCGAATACCTCATGCAATCCTCCTGTCTGGAATTTCCGGCATCGGAAAGTTCAGACTTGCAAGAGCATTCGCACAATACATTCACTGCTCCAACCGCGCAAACGGCGATTCTTGCGGGAAATGCCCATCTTGCATTCAGCATGCAAAATTTAATAACCCCGACCTTCATTTCATATATCCGGTGGTAAAAAAAGATGGCGCACTTATATCTACCGACTTCATTGAACCATGGAGAAAGATGATGACTGATTGGAGCTATATGCCTACTGAGAAATGGAACGACCTTATTCAGGCCGGCAACTCTCAACCGGCAATATATGTGAATGAAAGCGAAGACATCATCAACAAGGCTTCACTATCGGCATATCAGGAAAACTTTAAAATATTCCTTATCTGGCTTCCGGAAAGAATGCGTCCGGAAGCAGCCAACAAACTTTTGAAGGTGATCGAAGAGCCTTTTGAAGACACCATTTTCATTTTGGTAAGCAACGACGACTCCAAGATTCTGCCCACAATCTTCTCTCGCACGCAACGTTTTAACATGCGGCCTCTTTCCGGCGACGACATAAGCCGACACCTGACTCAAAACAGAGGCATCGGACAGAATCTTGCGCAAGCAGCCTCTCGCATTGCTGAAGGAAGCATGGGGAAAGCGGAGGAACTTGCCTGCCATCCTGACGAAATCATGGAGTTTTCCGCAATCTTCAAAGAGACAATGCGTATGGCCTACGGACTGAAAGCACGGCGCATGAAAACCATTTCAGAAGAAACAGCAGCCATGGGTCGCGAAAAACTTATGAGATTTCTGAATTATGCGGCAAGAATGGTGAGAGAAAACTTCATCTACAATATGAAGATGCCTCAGATTTCTCTACTCACCCCCGACGAAGAAGAATTCAGCGTAAGGTTCGCGCCTTTCATCCATGAAGGAAATGTGGAGGGCCTGGCATCTGAAATTTCGCGCGCCGAATCCGACATAGAGCGAAATGCAAACGCCAAAATCGTTATGTTCGATCTTCTTCTTCTCATATCTCAATGGGTAAGAATGCCGAAGCCCGCGCGTCTTCCGATATGACAAATTTAAGATTACAAAATAAAAAGTAAGAATATATAGATTCAGATACATAATTAATTATTATAACCTTATGAAACCTACACTATTTATTCTCGCTGCCGGCATGGGTAGCAGATATGGCGGCCTCAAACAGCTCGACGGACTTGGCCCGAGCGGAGAAACAATCATGGACTATTCTGTTTACGACGCACTTCGCGCCGGCTTTGGAAAAATTGTGTTCGTTATTCGTCATGACTTTGAGCAGGAGTTCCGCGACAAAGTGATCTCCAAATATGAAGGACACATACCTGTTGACGTTGTTTTCCAAGACATAAACAATATACCCGGCGGCTACAAACCCAACCCCGACCGCCAGAAGCCTTGGGGCACAAATCACGCTGTGCTGATGGGCAAAGATGTCATCAAAGAGCCTTTTGCCGTAATCAATGCCGATGACTATTACGGAGCTGAAAGTTTTAAGATTCTTGGTGATTTCCTCCGCTCTGTTGAAGGAAAGAAGAATTGCTACTGCATGATTGGCTTCAACGTTGAAAATACCCTCAGCGAGAATGGCGGAGTGTCAAGAGGTCTTTGCGAAGTAAGCCCGGAAGGAAACCTCACTGGAGTGACAGAATGCCACGGAATTGAACGCAAGAACGGCAAGCTCATACAAATTGCTAACGAAAAGGAAGTTGACTTCCCTGAAGGAGCTCCGGTGTCGATGAATATGTGGGGTTTCACACCTGACTATTTCGACTATTCTGAAGAATCATTCCTGCGTTTCCTTGAAAAGAACCATAATGAACTGAAATCAGAGTTCTACATACCAACTGTTGTAAACGAACTCATCAAAGACAATAAAATAGAACTGAAAGTTCTTTCCACTCCTTCAAAATGGTTCGGAGTGACATACGCAGCCGACCGCCCCGCCACTGTGGCACAATTCCGGAAGCTGGTTGACGAAGGCGTTTATCCCGAAAAACTTTTCTAAACATTTTGTCATGAAAGAAAAAATTCTTGTCACAGGCGGAACCGGATATATCGGATCTCACACCACTGTGGAGCTGCAGAATGCAGGGTATGATGTTGTCATCATCGACAATCTCTCCAATAGCAATGAGACGGTTCTTGATGGAATTGAAAAAATTTCAGGCGTTCGCCCGGCATTTGTAAAAGGTGACTGCACAGACATCGAAACCCTTCGCATGCTCTTTAGACAACACCCTGGAATCAAGGGCATAATCAACTTTGCCGCTTCTAAGGCAGTGGGTGAAAGCGTGCAAAAGCCCCTTTTGTATTATCGCAACAATCTCAACACCCTCATCAACCTTCTCGAACTCATGCCTGAGTTTGACGTCAAGGGAATCGTGTTCTCTTCATCATGCACAGTTTACGGAGAGCCGGACATGAACCCTATAGACGAAACGGCTCCTATCAAGCCCGCAACATCTCCCTATGGCAACACAAAGCAGATTTCTGAGGAAATAATAGAAGATTATATAAAAAGCGGCGCCCCCATCAAAAGCATCTTGCTTCGATATTTCAATCCCATTGGCTCACATCCGTCTGCACTTATCGGAGAGCTTCCCCTCGGTGTGCCGCAGAACCTTGTGCCCTATCTCACTCAGACCGCCGCAGGCATTCGTAAAGAACTCACCGTGTTTGGCGATGACTACAACACTCCCGACGGCAGCTGCATCCGCGACTATATCGACGTTGTAGACCTTGCCAAGGCTCATGTAATCGCAATGAAGAGAATGCTTGAAAACACCGGAACCGATGCTGTCGAGATTTTCAATCTCGGAACAGGCAATGGACTTTCTGTGCTTGAGCTTATCAATGCCTTTGAAACTGCCACAGGAGTGCCGGTGCCTCATAAAATCGGCCCGCGCCGCGCAGGAGACATTGAAAAAATCTGGGCTGAGCCAAAAAAGGCAAATGAAGTTCTTGGATGGACAGCTGAAGCCGACATCAAGGACACCATGCGCAACGCATGGGCATGGCAATGCAATGTGTCGAAAAAATGAATTAGTTTTTCAGTCAAATAAAAAAGAAGGAATCACCGGTGATTCCTTCTTTTTTATTTGATGTTTTTTCAATTATGTGCATCACGTCAGAATCGGCGCTGCTGGGAACGTGCCTGCTTGAGCTGATTCATCATCTTCATAGGATTCTTCATATTTGAGGCTGCTCGCATCATCTTCCTTGTGTCTTCAAACTGCTTTATAAATTTATTTACAGCCTGAAGCGATGTGCCGGAACCCTTAGCTATACGCTGCCTTCTTGAGGCGTTAAGAATCTCGGGATTGTGTCGCTCGTAGGGAGTCATAGAGTTGATCATCGCCTCTATCGAATTGAACGCAGAGTCATCAATGTCTATATCCTTTATAACTTTCCCTACACCGGGAATCATGGAAGCAAGCTCCTTGATGTTGCCCATCTTCTTTATCTGATGAATCTGGTTGAGGAAGTCTTCAAAATCAAATTTGTTTTTCTTAATTTTCTCCTGAAGACGCTCCGCCTCTTTCTGGTCATAGAGTTCCTGCGCTCTTTTCGCCAGTTCCACGATGTCGCCCATGCCAAGGATACGGCTTGCCATACCCTCAGGGTTAAACTCCTGAAGATCTTCAAGCTTTTCTCCCGTGCCTATAAACTTTATTGGCTTGTCTACGACAGAGCGGATTGAAAGGGCCGCACCGCCACGGGTGTCGCCGTCAAGTTTTGTAAGCACAACACCGTCGAAATTAAGACGGTCGTTAAACTCCTTGGCCGTGTTTACTGCATCCTGACCCGTCATTGAGTCAACCACGAAAAGTGTCTCATGAGGCCTGACGGCATCTTTGATTGCCGCAATCTCGCGCATCATCTCTTCGTCAACAGCAAGTCGGCCCGCCGTGTCAATCACAACCAGGTCTAAATGATTGCGCTTTGCCTCGGCTATGCCGTTAAGAGCGATCTCTACCGGATTTTTATTGCCATCTTCTGTATAAACAGGCACACCGATGCTTTCGCCAAGCACCTTCAACTGCTCTATAGCCGCCGGCCTATAGACGTCGGCAGCCACAAGCAACGGACGTTTGCCTTTAGATGATTTCAGTTTTTTTGCAAGTTTGCCGGAAAAAGTGGTCTTGCCGGAACCTTGCAGACCCGACATGAGAATCACCGCTGGATTGCCCGAAAGATTGAGCGGTGTTTCCTGACCACCCATAAGAGTTGTCAGTTCGTCATGCACAATCTTAATCATCAATTCTTTAGGCTTCAGGGCATTGATCACATTCTGGCCAAGCGCCTTCTGTTTTACGGTGTCGGTAAAAGTCTTGGCCACCTTATAGTTGACATCGGCGTCAAGCAACGCGCGGCGCACATCTTTCAATGTTTCCGCAATGTTGATTTCCGTTATACGTCCCTCGCCCTTGAGTATCTTGAACGACCGCTCAAGCCGGTCTGATAAGTTTTTGAACATAATTACTTTTTACAAGAATGTGTGTTTATCTCCCGCTCGGCGCCGACGGGTGAGGCGGCCTGTGCCTGGAGAATTGTTCACAGCCTGTTGGTGGCTGTGTCGGGGAATATCACAGTCGGCTTATGGTTTACAGCCTCCTCGGGAGTGAGCTGGGCATAGGCGATTATTATCACCACGTCGCCCGGCTGGACCTTGCGGGCCGCAGCGCCATTGAGGCATATCACCCCGCTGCCCTCTTCACCTCCTATTGTATAGGTGTCAAACCTCTCGCCATTATTGTTGTCTACAATCCAGACGCGTTCTCCCTCAAGGATGTTTGCTGCCCTGAGGAGCGCCCTGTCGATTGTGATACTGCCGATATAGTTAAGATTCGCCTCTGTCACTGTCACTCGGTGAATCTTAGATTTCATCATTTCTATAAGCATCTCTTTATTCTTTTGGAACACGATAGGCTATGTTGTCGATTAGCCTTACTTTCCCGCAATACACAGTAATACAGCCAACCACCCATGGCGACTCTTCCCATTCTTCAATCGATTCAAGAGTGCGGGCATCGACTATTTCAAAATATTCAACCTTCATGCCGGGGATTGCGTCAATCCGCTCCACTACCGTGTCATGAGTAGCCCTCACAGAATGATCCAGACTATAAGCCACACTGTCCTTCAGTGCCGCATGAATCTCCGGAGCTATCGCTCGCTGCTCTTTGCTCAAAAGCGCGTTGCGGCTTGACAGGGCCAGGCCGTCAGAAGCTCGTTTTATCGGGCAGGCCACAATCTCAACATCTATGCCTTCGCTCTTAATCATGTTGCGAATCACAGCTATCTGCTGAAAATCTTTCTCCCCGAAATAAGCCCTGTCGGGAGTGACGATTCTAAACAACAGACTCACAATCTGAGCTACACCCTGGAAATGACCGGGACGGTAAAGACCCTCCATCACTTCTGCCGCCTTTCCAAGTTCAAACTTATGGCTCGGGCCTTCTGTGCCGTCAGGGTATATCTCCTCTACCGACGGCGCAAACACAGCCGCCGTTCCGGCTTCGGCAAGCATCTTGAAATCTTCCTCCTCTTTTCGCGGATACGAGGCAAGATCTTCAGAATTATTAAACTGGGTGGGATTGACAAACACGCTGACAATAGCCACTCCATTCTCTGCCACGGCTCTTTCCACAAGAGAAAGATGACCCTCATGAAGCGCACCCATAGTGGGGACAAGACCCACTGATGCCCCTCGGCCTCTTTGCTCGGCCACATAGTCGGCTACTTCGCTGACTTTTCTTAATATTTTCATTGCCCTTATATCTGGTTTTAGGGTTCAATTCTTTTCAGACTGCAAAATTAATGAAAACTTCATAATCTCCCCAACCTCTTCATTGAAAAATATGCCACACATATTAAAGATATTTAAAAAACATCGTTTGCACTCCTCTTTTTGCAGCTACCTCTGAAATTTTTATTAACTTTGCATATTCTTTAGCCGGCATTATGGCCGCGTGGCGATGCCGTCTGATTTTTTCGACACATTTCCTCCGGCATGTGTGCCGGCAGAATTCAAGTAGCATGACAAATAAACGTATACTCTTCATCAGCCAGGAGATTGCACCTTATCTCCCGTCTTCACCTCTCTCTTCACTCGGAAAAAACCTTCCCCAGACCATGCAGGAAAAGGGGTACGAGGTGAGAACTTTCATGCCCAAATTCGGAGCTGTCAACGAGCGCAGAAATCAGCTTCACGAGGTGATACGCCTTTCGGGAATGAACATTATCATTGACGACAACGATCATCCTCTTATCATTAAAGTAGCGTCGCTCCAACCATCAAGAATCCAAGTGTATTTCATTGAAAACGATGATTTTTTTCAAAAACTTGATGAAGATGAAGATGCTGTGGGCAGCAATCGCGCCGACAACGATGAACGCGCTATTTTTTTCGCAAGGGGCACCATGGAAACAGCAAAGAAATTGCGATGGGATCCTAAAATCATGCATTGTTCAGGATGGATTACAGCCCTCGTGCCTATGTATCTGAAAAGAATGTATGGCGACGACCCTTCATTCAAAGGCACAAAAGTGGTCTACTCTGTACTCCCCGGTAAAATATCTACACAGGTTGACCAGAGAATACTCACAAAACTGAAAGCTGACGGATTCTCTCAGAGAGACCTCAAAAAATTCTCCTCTCTAAATCCCGACACAGACATGCTTCACCGCATGGCAATTGATTTCTCTCATGCAGTGATTATCAACGACCCTGACGTGTCGCCGGATTTGCTCGAATATGTCAAGGCCTCCGGAAAGCCCTTTATCGTTGTCAACGATCTTGAGTCGGCTCCGGCCGCTTATGAGGATTTTTACAAATCGCTCTGACATTATTTTCATTTTTATACCTCATCTGAATTCCCAATATTGCATATGAAGTCAACACTTCTGTCTCTTCCCTTTGCCGCTTTTGCATTAGCCTCTTTGGCTGTGGCTTGCGACGACGACGAAAACAAAATCGGGCCATCGCTGTCAACCGGCGAAGTGAACATCACGATTGACTCCCTTACTTTCGATTTGCATGCTACTCCAATCGATCAAAAAGATTTCGACGCACGCTCAGGAAACCTTCTTCTGGGAAATTTAAATGTGCCCGAATATGGCGACCTCAACTGCTCTTTCGTGACGAGGCTCATGTGCGCTTCGGGCTTAAACGTTCCCGACTCCCTCTCAGCTCCAGACAGAGTAGACTCTTGCAAGATTATTATGAGTGTGCCGCGTGGCGATCTTACCGGAGATTCTCTCGCCCCTCAGAAAGTGTCTGTCTACGCTCTCACAAAGCAGCTCCCCTCCGGCATAACTAACAATTTCGACCCGGCCGGATATTACGACCCTTCTTCTCCGCTGGGCACCAAGAGTTTCACCTTATCAAATATCTGCTATAGCGACTCTCTGTTTTTCTACAATAAAGACAAGCCGGCCACCAAGTTTGTCGATATCGCAATAGACCTTCCTAAATCATACGGACAGGAAATATTCCGGCAGTATCGCGACAACCCGTCTGTTTTCCAATGGCCACAGACATTCGCACAATACATGCCGGGCATATTCGTAAATTCCGGATTCGGGAAAGGTTGCGTAGGAAATGTGCAAAGCCTTTACTTTGTTGTGTATTATTATCATCTCAAAGAGCAAACCACTGATGTCGATGGCGAGAAAGTAACAACCGTTACTCATGCCAGGGATTCTGTATTCCCATTCTCAATTTCGCCTGAAGTGCTCAGCAGCAACAACATCTCTTACAAAATGTCAAACCACATTAAAGACATGGTTGCGCGTGGAGAGACAGTAGTCACAACACCGGGAGGCTACAACACTTCTTTCAGATTTCCTGCTAAAGAAATAGTAGAGAAATACAACAATGGAGATTTCAATCTCTCGATGGTGAGCAACCTTACGATGTCGATTCCTGCAGAACAGGTTGAGAATGATTTCAACATAGGCACAGCTCCAAGCCTTTTGCTCATCAAATCTTCAGAAGTGGAAAATTTCTTCGCGAAAAACAAGCTTCCCGACAACGTGACCTCTTTCACTGCCAACTATGATGCCGAAAAGAAACAATACGCATTCTCGTCAATGCGTGCGTATATTCTTGACATTCTTGACAAGAAAGAGATTACAGATGAAGATGTGGAATTCACGGTAGTGCCGGTCAACATAACGACCGAAACTGAGAAAAACTATTATGGACAGGTAGTAGGAACATACGTCACCAAGTGTACGCCCTACACAATAAAGCCTACCATGACACGCCTTCACACTGAGAAGGCTATGATTGTGTTCTCATTCACATCCCAGGTGATTAAGTGACATATTAAATCAGACGTAATCATTCTTCTACCGTTTGAAATAACATTTTCATGACATTCCAGATTCTTTTATTCAGCCTCATTTCATTTCTGACAGGGGCCGATTCTATTGGCTCCGCCCCTAAGGCGGAGCTCCTTTTTGTAGGCGACGCCATGCAGCACCAGGCCCAGCTCGACAGGGCAAAAATGCTTGGGGGAGGAACTCAATACAATTATGATGACTGTTTCTCACTCATAGCCCCTGAAATTCTCAAGGCCGACTATGCGGTGGCAAATCTTGAAGTCCCGCTCGGAGGAGGACCCGATTATTCCGGCTACCCTTGCTTCAGCGCGCCTGACTCTTATGCCGAAGCTCTGAGAGACGCAGGATTCGACCTCATGCTGACAGCTAACAACCATTGCCTCGACAGAAGAGACAAGGCAGCAAGAAGAACTTTGTCGGCACTTGACGACATTGGACTTGACCATATAGGCACATATCACGATGCTGCGCAAAGAGACTCGCTTGTTCCGTTTATCAAAAACATCAATGGATTCAAGGTCGGGTTTCTCAACTACACTTACGGCACAAACGGAATTGAACCTCGAGACGGTGCAGAAATATCACTTATCGACCGCGATAAAATGAAAAAAGAGATTTCAATCACAAGAGATTCCGGAGCTGAGATTGTTGTTGTCACGATGCATTGGGGAATCGAATATGTGTTGCTTGAAAATGCTTCGCAACGCTCTCTTGCAGATTTCCTTGTAGAGCAAGGGGTCGACATGATAATAGGAGGTCACCCTCATGTCATTCAGCCAATGAAAGTGGTTCACAATGAAAAAGAGAATAAAGATGTGCTGATTGTGTATTCGCTTGGGAACTTCATTTCGAACATGAAGACGGCCGATACGAGAGGAGGGGCGTTAGTCAGAGCCACAATAGTAAGAGACTCCGACGGGAAAGCCAGATTCAGCCACGCAGACTATGACACTTTCTTTTCCGCCAAACCGGAGGGAGAGAAATCCAATTTTATGGTGGTGCCGTCATGGATGCCCGAAAAGATCCCGGCATCACAGAAGGCCCATTGGGACATATTCGACAGAGGCGCTCAAAAAATATTCGACCGCCACAATGTCAATGTTCCAAGAAGGCATAAATGAATATAATACTCAAAACAGCGTCACGAAACTGCAAAAGAGGAATCTGCCAACTTGCCTATGTAAAATGAATTGAGTAATTTTGCACCTGTTTTCGTAGATTTTGATAATATATAAAAATGATACAGGTCAATAACCTCGGTATGCAATTCGGAAAACGCACTCTGTTTTCTGATGTAAACCTAACTTTCACACATGGCAACTGTTATGGCATAATCGGTGCTAACGGTGCCGGGAAATCCACTCTTATGAGAATCCTGTCGGGGCAGCTGTCCCCCACTCACGGCACAGTCACATTTGGCCCGGGCGAACGCCTCTCTGTTCTGAGCCAGGACCACTTTGAATTTGATGATTGCACCGTTATTGAAACCGTGCTCAGAGGACACACCGTTCTATGGAACATAATGCAGGAAAAAGACGCCCTGTATGCAAAGCCCGACTTCTCAGACGCCGACGGCATAAAAGCGGCTGAACTTGAAGAAAAGTTTGCTGAACTTGAAGGCTGGAATGCGGAAAGCGATGCAGCTGCTTTGCTTAGCGGACTCGGAATAAAGGAAGACCGCCACTATATGCTCATGAAAGATATGAGCGCCAATGAAAAGGTGAGGGTTCTCCTTGCCAAAGCTTTGTTTGGAAACCCCGACAACCTTTTGCTTGACGAGCCCACAAACGACCTTGACCTTGAGACTGTGAGCTGGCTTGAAAACTATCTTGCAAACTTTGAAAACACTGTGCTCGTAGTGAGCCACGACCGACACTTCCTTGATGCAGTCAGCACACACACTCTCGACATAGACTACAACAAAATCTCCCTGTTTGCCGGCAACTATAGTTTCTGGTATCAGTCTTCTCAACTTGCGCTCCGCCAGCAGCAGGCTGCAAATAAAAAAGCGGAAGAGAAAAGAAAAGAACTTCTCGAATTCATTCAGCGTTTCAGTGCCAATGTGGCTAAGAGCAAGCAGACCACAAGCCGAAAGAAAATGCTTGAGAAACTCAACGTGGAGGAGATTCAGCCATCTTCTCGAAGGTATCCGGGCATTATTTTCACTCCTAACCGTGAAGTCGGCAACAAGATTCTTGAAGTGAAAGGGCTGAAAGCATCGGTAGACGGAGAGGTCTTATTTAATGATGTCAACTTCCAAATCGAAAAGGGCGACAAAGTGGCATTCCTCAGCCGTGACCCACGTGCAATGACTGCTCTTTTTGAAATCATAATGGGCAACAGAAACGCCGATGCCGGAACTTTCGACTGGGGCCAGACCATAACAAACGCATATCTCCCCCTCGACAATAACAGCTTCTTTGAAACAGACCTCAACCTTGTTGACTGGCTTTGCCAATACAGCAAAGATTCTTCCGAGATATATCTGAAAGGATTCCTTGGCAAAATGCTTTTCAGCGGTGAAGAGGTGCTAAAAAAAGCGAGCGTGCTTTCCGGCGGTGAAAAAATCAGATGCATGATTGCAAGAATGATGCTCACTGACGCCAACACTCTTGTGCTGGATTCTCCGACAAACCACCTCGACCTTGAGTCTATCCAGGCTTTCAACAACACTTTGCAGGCTTTCAAAGGTGTTATTCTAATGTCGAGCCACGACCACGAGTTTATTCAGACAGTATGCAACCGCGTCATAGAGCTCACGCCAAACGGAATCATCGACAAAATGATGGATTATGACGACTACATCACAGATGAAAAAGTTGCCGCCGCTCGTGAAAGGCTATATAAATGACTTTAATAACCGCCAAATATCATCATTATGGTAAAACATGTAGTTTCATTCAAGTTCAAGGGCTCGGCTGAACAACGCCTTGAAGTGGCTCGTAAATTTGCTGATGCGCTTCTCTCCCTTCCGCAGCAAATCGAAGAACTGCTTGACATGGAAGTTGGCATCAACGAAAATCCCAAAGAAACCTGGGACCTCGTGCTCATAGCTTCCGCCAATAGTCTCGAAGACGTTGCTAAATACTCGGCACATCCCGCTCACGTTGCCGCAGTGCAGATTATAGCTCCGTTTAAGGAAGACCGCGCATGTGTAGACTATACTGTCTGAGCCTGAACACGTACACCTTTTTTCGATAAAAATAGTATAAAACTATTCCTACCTTACAAAAACGCCGTAACAGCCAACAACTGTTGCGGCATTTTTTTGCGCTCTGAAACTTCTTGTCGCTCGTCAATAAACACAATTATTTTTCGCTTGTTATTACTTAAAAAGTAAATTTATTCCGCTATGAGATTCTTATATGTTTCATTAATATTGACAGCATCTTGCTCACTATGCGCATGCCATAACGATATGTCAGAACCTATACCTCCGCTTTCTGACATAACTTATGATTCATCGTCCGGACTTCAATTATTTTATAATGGAGAACCAATGCCGGGGAAAACCGTGACAATTTCTCAATCAGGCAATAACGCGCACATAACAGCATTCTCGACTTTTGACCTTAGCCAAATATCCGGGATGGGACTCTCCGGCAAAATCCCGGCCCCCGGGGTGTTGCCGGGATCCCCGAAACTTGAACTTGACACGGAAATTCAAAACACCGGCGAATACTGGGAGTTTTCCGGAACATCGCAGACAGCATTCTGCAGTTTCAACTACGCCGGATATGCCGACTCCAACAATCTTAAACTCTACATAACTGACGCCGCTCTTAAAGGAGCAGTAATCTCCCCGCAAGTATGGGCCCCCTCTCCTATCAAACAAAATCCTGACGGCACATACAGTTCTCTTCCTTTCTACATCGATTGGAAATACGACCCTCTTCCCGACGTAGACATTAATCTCTCTGCATTTCTCGAAGCCTTGGCAACATTGCCGGTCATCCCCGTCTATAACAACACTGCATATATGTCGGTGAGCGAAGCTCTGTCTGAAGTTGTAAAGACAATCGCATTCCGCCAAGACGGCAACATCATTATTTCATATGTGTCTACCGTTGGAGGCGCAGCTCAGATTGCACAGACACAACCCAACGGTTATCAATATGTGATATCATCACCAACTACGATAAGCCTATATCTTAACCCTTTATCTTTATTCAGCACCCTGCTGATGGCTACCTCAGGAAGCACTCCGGCATCTGAGGTTAATTTAACAGACACCGGGTTGTTCCCTTACGGGTCTGACTCCACAGGAAAACCTGACGCTTCCTCAAATTCTCTCGAACCCGAATTTACTCAAAAAATAGCCAAAGCCGCTCTCCTGGCACTGCTTCCGAAACTGGCCGACGGAATTCCCCTCGAATTCTCGGCAACTGCCTCAAATCTCAACATATTTATCGGCACTGAAACAGCGTTAAGTCTGATTCAGCAAATACTACTGCCTGTTATTAGCGAAGATTCCAACATTCAGGCAATCGAAAAGTATCTGGCCGGAAACCCTGCCTTCGCACATCTTTTGCCGAATCTTAAAAGGGCACTTGAGCTTATACCTGAAGCGCTGCTTAAAACCACAACCTTTAAATTCGGATTCTCATTAGTGCCATATCAGACCCCTCCAACCAATTGACATTTGGAAGGGAGTGGGATATGGATACCGCCCCTTAATTTTGTTATTTGCTTAGGAAATCTGCAGCCACAGCCACACTCTTGCCAAAGGCTGTCGGCTGCCCTTCCACTGTTATGAAAAGATGAACTGCGCCGGGAAATTCAATTCTGTCGGCATCAGAGCCTACAGACTGCAACCGCTCGATAAATTCCTTGCCTTGGCCTGTAAGGATGTCTCTTTCTGCAGATATCAGAAGCACACGCGGCATTTTACTTAATTTTTCGTCGGAAGAATCCCCCGGGGAAACATCAGGCGCCGTCGCCTCTACGTTTGAACTCGACAGATATGCCTCATTAAAAGCTTCCATCAATCTGGAGTCAAGGCCATACCCTCTTGAATATGTCTTCCATGACTTTGAATTGTCGGCATAAGCCTTTACCACCGGATAAAACAGAATCAGGGACTTTACTTTTAGTTCTTCCGGCAAAAATTCTTCTGCCCTCATAGCGGCAGCCAATGCAAGATTACCGCCGGAACTGTCGCCTCCCAGGCTAACAAGACCGGAATCTGAACCCCACTCAGCTACATGATCCATTGCATATTTAACAACTCCCACACAATCATACAAGCCCTTGGGATATGGATTCTCCGGCGCGAGAGAATAATCTACAGCCAACACCATGGCTTTGCCGGAAGATGCAAGCGAATCACAGAAGCGAGCACAACTCTCAATGCTTCCGAGCGCCCATCCTCCCCCATGAAAATACACAAGCAACGGCAATGGACCGTTCTCTTTATCCTTTGGTTTATAAAGGCGCATGGCAATTCCTCTCGCATCGCCGTCGCCGGTAAAGTCAATCCTCTCGACACGGTCAGAAAGAACACTCTTTTTATTTCTCCTCATTCTTTCATCCTGAAGTTCCGACAACTGGCCCCTTAATGCATGTCTGACCGCATCACTCTGACGATCTTGCAGGCCCTCAGGCATATCGTCAATAAAGTCATCTGCCTCACGCAGCATCGCGGCAATCTCTTCTTCTGTTGGATAATAGTGCGATGGCAGTTCGCAGAAAACACCGGTTGAAAACAATAGTCCGAAAACAGTTGAGAGCGCTATCCTCTTCTTCATAACTATAATCCTATGATTCTTTCTCCATCAATTCGAGAAGCCGGAACTCAGCCTCGTCAATCTCATTTATTATCTCCTCCATCCTTTTACCCGCTGCAAGGATAGCACTATGATCCATGCTCCCCGACGACATTTCAGATTCGAGCAACTTCTTTTCCTCCTCAAGGCTCTCCACTTTTTCAGTGAGTTCTTCCAGTTCTTTCTTCTCCTTGTAGGTAAGCTTGGCTTTTTTCTCAAGTCGGGGCTTTTGCACGATATTCTGCACCACCGCCTGAGGCTCTTTGACATTCTCCAAAGCTTTAGCCTCCTTTGCTTCTTCCTGCACACAATGCCTATAGGTTGAATAATCGCCGGGAAAATCTTTTATCACGCCATTGCCCTTAAACACAAATAAATGGTCAACGATTCTGTCAAGAAAAAATCTGTCATGGCTGACAACGATCACACACCCCTTAAAATTTGCAAGATAATCTTCAAGCACGGTTAGAGTCAGAATGTCGAGATCGTTGGTGGGCTCATCAAGAATCAAGAAATTAGGATTCTTCATAAGAACCGTGGCAAGATACAATCGCCGACGTTCTCCACCGCTCAATTTATATATGTATTTCTGCTGCGCGTCAGGAGTGAAAAGGAAACGGTTTAAAAACTGTGAAGCACTCAGACGAGTCTTTTCATTAATTCTGACCTCCTCTGCGATTTCCCTCACCGCGTCTATCACCTTTTTCTTTTCGTCAAAACCCGTCATTCCTTCCTGACTGTAATATCCCCAATTCACAGTCTGCCCTATATCAAAAAAACCGCTGTCAGGAGCAATTTCTCCAAGCAGCATCTTTATGAATGTAGATTTGCCTGCCCCATTATCGCCCACTATTCCCACTTTCTCATATCTTGCGAAAGTATAGTTCCATTTATCGAGAATCTTAATATCGCCAAATGATTTAGACACATCCTTTGCCTCAAAGATTTTAGAACCGATATATGCAGAACCCTTCCCAAGCTCCAGGTCTCGCGTCTGAAGGTTTATCTTGCTTTTAGCCTCAAGCTGATGAAAATTATCAATCCGGTATTTAGCCTTCGACCCCCTTGCCTGAGGCTGCCGCCGCATCCAGTCAAGCTCAGTGCGGAGAAGATTCTTCACTTTCGCAAGCTCCGAATTCATTGCGTCATAACGCTCTTGGCGCTTCTCGAGATAATAGTCATAATTTCCATCGTAAGCAAAAATCTCTCCCCTGTCAATCTCTATTATCTTATTGCAGACCTTGTCAAGGAAATAACGGTCATGTGTCACCATCAGCAACGTGATGCGTTGGCGGCTCAGATAGTTCTCAAGCCACTCCACCATTTCAATGTCAAGATGATTGGTAGGCTCATCAAGAATCAGGAGGTCCGGCTCGCTCAGCAACGTCTTTGCCAATGCCACTCGCTTAGCCTGTCCGCCCGACATGGTGCCCATCTTTTGTTCTACATCAGTGATACGAAACTGATACAGCATCTGTCTTGCCCTGTCTGCGCAATTAAAATCATCAGAACGAAGCGGCTCCGGAGTGGCATATTCAAGCGCCGTCATCTCCGGATCATACGGAGGCAGCTGTGGCAGATAACCTACCCGCAAATCATTTCTGAAAACCACATTCCCGCTATCATAGTCCTCACTGCCGGATATAATGTTGAGAAACGTTGTCTTTCCTGCACCATTCGCAGCGATGAGTCCGATCTTGTCGCCTTGATACACCCCCAATGTCACATCAGCAAACAAAATTCTGTCGCCAAACGATTTGGTCAATTTCTCAATTTGCAGATAACTTACCATAATTAATTAACCATGAAACACTATACTCCTCAGAGCATTATTACACAATAATAACATATCTCAACCACCACACGACCCTGAAAGATCTATAAACAATTCTCTTTGGGGACTACATTGCAAAATAATCCCCAAAGAGCAATTATTTAAACTCATCGGCAATACTCTCTACTATTGCACAAAGAGACATTCTGTCATTAAAGAGCCGCGATAACCTCTATTTCTACAAGAGCCTGCTTAGGAAGTTCTTTAACAGCATAGGCTGCACGCGCCGGATATACTGCCTTGAAATTCTCCGCATAAACTTCGTTCATAGCGCCGAAAAGGCTCATATCTGCGAGGAAAACAGTTGTTTTCACCACATTGTCGAGTGTTGCTCCAGCTTCTGCGAGCACAGCCTTGATGTTTTCTATGCTCTGAGCAGTCTGAGCCTTGATGTCAGAAGGCATTTCTCCGGTTTCAGCATTTATAGGAAGCTGGCCTGACACAAAAACAAGATTACCTGCCACTACACCCTGGCTATAAGGGCCAATTGCACCCGGAGCCTTTGAGGAATTCAATTCTTTTTTCATCGTTAAACAATATTAGATTTAATATTAAACAAAAAAGAGGGAGACCTTAAAATCTCCCTCCAAGAGCCGCGACCGGGGCTCGAACCCGGGACCTTTTCGTTACGAATGAAATGCTCTACCAACTGAGCTATTGCGGCTTTTGAAAAAGCATACGCCATAAGAAAACTATGCCGACGCTCATTTCACTATGCAAAGTTAACACTATTTTCTTACATTACACAATTTTTTTTACAAAAAAACTGGCAATATAAAAAAGCAAGTTCAATGCACTGGTTCAATACACAAGTTAAATGTGCTGATTCAATGCAAGCTCAATCGAGTAGGTCGGGAAACGAAAGTTTTCTGACCTACTTTCGTTTCCTTTCCTCTCACACCACCGTACGTGCCGTTCGGCATACGGCGGTTTAATTTGTTTTCAAAGAGTGTCTAATCGTATAGTAGTCAAGACAACTGACTAAGCCTCTGCGCGTTAGTATCTCTTTCGAGATTGCCCGTGCCACGCAGGTTTTCCTTACCACCCATTCATAGCGGTTGCCACAATAGGAGGTAAGTTTGGCTAAGTCTTTGTCTATTCCAAGTTTGCGAAGTCCCCATGCACGCTTTTGTGGTGTTTTCCATTGTTTCCATATCACCTTGCGTAACATCGTGCGCAGATGTTCGTCTATCTTCTCTATCCTGCTTTTCATCGCTCCTATGGAGAAGTAGTTTATCCATCCTCGTATAACAGAGTTTAGCATGGCGATACGGTCGGTCAGGGAGATACTCCACGAGCGTTTGCATAGGCTCTTCAACTTGCGTTGGAACTTTTCAACCGAGCTTTCGTGTGGTCGTGCCGTCCATTGCTTTGTCTGCGATGACTTGTAGAAGCCAAAACCAAGATATTTCAGTTTACTCGGTCGGCAGATATGGGTTTTGGTGGCGTTGACCTTTAAGCCGAGTTTATGCTCTATCCATTTGGTTATGGTGTGCATCACTCGGCTGGCGCTCGCGCTGCTGCCCACTGCTATGACACAGTCATCGGCATATCGCACATAGCGTAGCCCTCTGTTTACAAGTTCCTTGTCGAGCTCGTTAAGCATTACGTTGCTCAGCAAGGGCGAGAGATTGCCGCCCTGCGGTGTACCGAGTTCCGTGGCCTCATACATTCCATTCTCCATAACTCCCGATTTGAGATACTTGCGTATCAGACTCTCGGTGTCAGGGTCGTGGATTACGCGGCCTACATAACTCATCAGCTTGTCCTGCGGTACGTTGTCGAAGAACTTCTCCAAATCTATGTCCACTATCCACTCATAACCCTCGTTGAGGTATTCCAAAAGTTTAAGCACAGCCTGCTCACAGCTTCTGCCGGGGCGGAAGCCGTAGCTGTTCTCCTGGAACTCTGACTCAAAGATGGGCGTGAGGATTTGAACGATGGATTGTTGGAGCGTCCGGTCAACGACCGTAGGTATGCCAAGCTTGCGCACACCGCCGTTTGGTTTGGGTATCTCTACTCTCCTTACGGGGGCGGGCTTGTAGCTCCGCTCAAGGATTGACTGCTTGATACTCGTCCAATTGGCGTTCATGTAGTCGCGCAGGTCTTCGACTTTCATGCCGTCTATCCCTGCCGCGCCTTTGTTGGATATGACCTTTTCAAGGGCGATACGGACGTTGCTCTTGTCTAGTATCTTCTCGATTAGTTTCATCTTCCGTCTTTCTTAATTTCCGCTTCCGATGGATTAAGCCTAACTCCTTGTGTGGGGTTCAGCTCATTGACGTTTCACCTGCGCCCATTCGTCGACTATTCCTTCGGAACATACATTCTTGATTAACGTTACAAATTATTCGGCCCTTCGCCTTGACCGTCCCGCGGTCGGCTACTTCGGCCTCTGCTGACTCCTCGGCATTCGTTGTTACTATCCTTACGGACTGCCGAGGCCTCACGGGATAAACCATACATCTTTCCTCGTTTACCTGCCTAATTTACGCATCAAGGTTACGGTTGCCTTTGGGAACTTCACTGCCTTTAGCCAGCTTGTCCGCTTGATACGCCTTTGTATTAGGTTTCTGTTCGTCAGGCCACGATTTCGCTATTGCTTCCTCTCGCCCAAGTGTCGCCACTTGATCCTTGCAAGTCGCTCTGGGGTTCGTCGGCAACTACGTCCCGTGTGGACTTTCACCACAGATGTATGATATGCCCGTCATACTAAAAAAACTGGCTACCCTCGCGGGCTGCCAGTCTTTGCTGATGAAACATTTCAATTACTCTTATTTTCAATTACTCTTTTTGGTTCAATAAGATGTGCGGTCGAATAGGTTATCGACAATCAATTGAGAAGCAATGATGTCGTCAATATGTATTCAACCTATTTGAATACTAATAAATTAGTATTATTGTCAAAAATAACCGGGAATACAGCCCCTTTCGACCATAATCCCGGCTATTTTAAGAATTGCTACTCTATATAGCCTGCATTTTAGATAATGCCCTGGCCCATCATAGCGTCAGCCACCTTCATGAAGCCTGCGATGTTAGCACCCTTCATGTAGTTGATGTAGCCGTCTGCCTGCTTGCCATACTTAACGCACTCGCTGTGGATAGACTCCATGATCTGGTGGAGCTTAGCGTCAACTTCTTCTGCTGTCCACATGAGGTGTTCTGCATCCTGAGTCATTTCAAGACCGGAAACTGCTACACCACCTGCGTTAACTGCCTTGCCGGGAGCATAGGGAACCTTAGCTGCGATGAACGCGTCGATAGCCTCAGGAGTGCAACCCATGTTGCTGACCTCAGCGCAAAGTGTCACGCCGTTAGCAATAAGCTGTTTTGCATCTTCGCCACCGAGCTCGTTCTGAGTTGCGCAAGGAAGTGCGATGTCAACTTTCTGCTCCCAAGGCTTCTTGCCTGCGTAGAAAGTAGAGCCGGCGAACTTGTCTGCATAAGGAGCAACGATGTCGTTGCCAGAAGCGCGAAGTTCGAGCATGTATTCGATCTTCTCGGCGTCAAGACCTGCGGGGTCATAGATATAACCGTCAGGACCGGAGATTGTAACAACCTTTGCACCGAGTTCTGTAGCCTTCTGAGCAGCGCCCCAAGCCACGTTGCCGAAGCCGGAGATAGCCACTGTCTTGCCCTTGAGGTCTGTGTTGAGGTCTTTTGTAAGAAGATTCTGAACATAGTAGAGAGCGCCATAGCCTGTAGCCTCAGGACGGATGCGTGAGCCACCGAAGCTGAGACCCTTGCCTGTGAATGTGCCTGTGTTCTCGCGAGCAAGCTTCTTATACATGCCATACATGTAGCCTACTTCACGGCCACCAACACCTATATCACCTGCGGGAACGTCGCGGTCAGGACCGAGGTTGCGCCAAAGCTCGAGGATGAACGCCTGGCAGAAGCGCATGATTTCTGCGTCGCTCTTGCCACGGGGGCTGAAGTCTGAACCACCCTTGCCACCACCCATCGGGAGTGTGGTGAGAGCATTTTTGAATGTCTGCTCGAAGCCGAGGAATTTGAGGATTGAGAGGTTAACTGATGCGTGGAAACGGATACCACCTTTGTAGGGGCCGATAGCATTATTGAACTGAACGCGATAGCCGATATTGTTCTGAACCTCACCCTTGTCATCAACCCAAGTCACACGGAATGTGAAGATGCGATCCGGCTCTACCATACGTTCGATGATGCGAGCTTTTTCAAATTCAGGATGCTGGTTATATACTTCTTCTACGCTAAGGAGAACTTCTTTCACTGCCTGGAGATATTCCTTCTCTCCGGGATGTTTGGCCTCAAGAGCGGCCATAATCTCTGAAATGTTCATGTCTTTTTCAGTTTAGATTTTATTGGTTAGTTTTTTTAATCTCTTTCTATCACTATTCTTGAAACAGAGCCTAAACTTCGGCATGTTGTAAAACATGGCAGGGAGAGTTTTAAGGTTTTTCGGTTCTTTTCATTGCAAAAATACAATCTTTATTTCATTCCACCAAAGTTTTTTCAAAAAAAATTAAAAAAATAGTAAAATAAAAGAGGAGACACTGCACGGCTCTTTCATTTAAGATCGGCCGAAGTTTACAGAAATAGTGGTATTTTA
>ERZ778517.174-NODE-174-length-74395-cov-8.620151_pt1 | contig 74395 bp, 65 predicted proteins | sample MGYA00510341_ERZ778517 | MGnify/ENA primary metagenome ERZ778517 (study PRJEB29527, sample SAMN07138964) | mouse gut metagenome | material: feces | host: mouse | place: China:Nanjing | collected 2016-01-25 ...
AATCTCCTCTTCGGGCACGCCGCTTACAATCGCACGATCAACAGCCCTGTTCCATTCCATACGGATTTCGTTGTCTGCTTTTATCTCCTCCGCCTTCGGATTATTTTTGCCAACTTTCTTTGTCGCAAGGTATGGACCATACACTTCGCCTTTTTTGGCTTCAGTCTCACGCTCCGATACCGTCTCCGGTGAGTTCTCTGTCTCGGATGGCTGGTCTGAATCGCTTCCGGTTTCAGACGGCTGCTCAGGTTCCTGCCCGCCTTCAGGCGCTGTCTCTGGCGCTGATTCGCTCTCGGATTCTGTCTCCGGAGATGACTCGCCTTCGGTTTCACTTTCAGTGTTTCTTCTGTTTCTGCCGTTATCTGTTCTGTTTCCGTCTCCTGCAATCTCCCCAGATGCTGCGTCCTTCCGGGAACAGCAGCCATAAAAACAGGATGTTGGAGAAATGTAAAAAAGACTTGTTGACTTCACTTGTTGGGACTGATACAATTTTTATTATGAATGGCATATCCTGCCAGTTTTTCATATTTAAAAGTGGCAGGATATATGACAAATTTTTTTATGAAAGGTCAGGTAGAATTTATGCAATACAAGACAAGCGGCACCTGCTCACAGCTGATTGATTTTGAGGTTGACGGGGATGTGATAAAATCCGTCGCGTTCACAGGCGGATGTAACGGCAATCTACAGGGAATCTCAGCACTGGTCACTGGCATGAAAGTGGACGACGCCATCTCAAAGCTCAAAGGAATCAAGTGCGGTTTCAAAAACACCTCCTGTCCGGATCAGCTGGCCCATGCGCTGGAGCGGTACAAGGACGCATCACCCAAAAGTGAATAAAAATCCGGCAACTCTATATTACATACTGGAGAAAAAAAAATTTTTGAATATACTATTACTAGAACGTGTTTAAAAAGTATTTCCGGACACGTTCCAGAGAAAAAATCGGAGGCTTTAAAATTATGAAACGCATCGTTTTCACTGGCGGCGGTTCCGCCGGGCATGTGACTCCAAACATTGCTCTTTTTCCCAGGCTCAAAAGCATGGGATATGATATACACTATATCGGTTCTTACGAAGGCATTGAAAGGAAGCTGATAGAGGATTACCGCATTCCATATTACGGCATATCAACAGGTAAGCTTAGAAGATATTTTGATGTGAAAAATTTCAGCGACCCATTCCGTGTACTGAAAGGCTTTGCCGAAGCCAGAAAAATTTTAAAGACACTCAGGCCTGATGTGGTCTTTAGCAAGGGAGGATTTGTCAGCGTCCCCGTGGTGCGCGCAGCTGCAATGCTGAAAATCCCATGCATTATCCATGAATCAGACATGACACCCGGTCTGGCAAACAATCTGTGCATACCTGTCGCGCAGAAGGTCTGCTGCAATTTCCCCGAAACCATGCAGGAGCTTCCTGCCGAAAAAGCGATTCTCACCGGCTCTCCGATTCGCAACGAGCTCACAAGGGGAACCCGCGAGAAGGGATTTGAGATGTGCGGCTTCAACATGGCAAAGCCTGTCATCATGGTCATAGGCGGAAGCCTTGGCGCTACCGGTGTCAACAAACTGGTTCGCGAGGCGCTTCCCAGGCTTCTCGAGGATTTTCAGATTGTCCACATCTGTGGCAAGGAAAAAATAGACAATCTGCTGCTTAACACAAAAGGCTACAAGCAGTTTGAGTATGTAAAGGAAGACCTGAAGGATTTGTTTGCGATGGCTGACATTGTCATCTCGCGTGCGGGGGCAAATGCCATCTGCGAGCTTCTGGCGCTGCGCAAGCCAAACCTCCTGATACCGCTTCCTGCCCACGCAAGCCGCGGGGACCAGATTCTGAACGCGAAAAGCTTTGAATCACAGGGCTTTTCAATGGTTGCCGACGAGGATTACCTCACTGCCGTAACTTTGACCGAAAAAGTGCATGAGTTGTACTTTACAAGGCAGTCCTATGTCGAGGCAATGCAGAACAGCAAAATCAAGGATTCCATCGAAACAATTACTGCCCTGATAGAGGAAACCGTAAACAGCAGTGCGGCGAACAGAAAAAAACAAAAAGTCTAGCATATATTAGAGCGCGTTTGAAAAATGCTCTGGAACAACAAAAAACCATCGCGAGCCACGATGGTTTTTGTTAACTGACTCGATTGAAACCATTATCCTGCAATCACGTCCCTGACCGCGTCAATTTCCTCCGGTGTCATCCCACATGGTTTCATTACAAGGTTCTGGTTGTCGTCCTTATATCTGGGTATCAGATGCACATGAAAATGAAACACAGTCTGGCCTGCCACTTCATTATTGTTCTGAACCACATTAAAACCGTCACATCCCAGTTTTTCCGTCATGGCCACTGCCATCTTCTTTGCCAGCGGAAGTACCTTTGCTGCCGTGTCATCATCAATCTCATATAAATTCTGAAAATGATTTTTGGGCAGAATCAGCGCATGCCCTTTTGTCGCAGGACTCAGGTCAAGAATCACCCGAAACGCATCATCCTCATACAGTGTTCCAGACGGTATTTCCCCATTTGCAATTTTGCAAAAAATACAGTTGTCATCTTTCATATTCCATACCTCCCTTTCTAGTTCCTTAATTATACAGCAGGTCAAGTGTCCGAAGCACCTTGAAATCGCCCTTCATTTTCATGTCACCGGACATAAATGCCTTCTGGAATGTCATCTTTCCCTGCATGATATCGTTCATGACATCCGCCGACACCTGCATCTCCACGTCAAAATCATCCACATTTCCATAATAGCATTCCATCTGGGTGTGGTTTACCTTTACAATGAGCGGCAGATTCGTCTGCGGCATGATAAACTTGTACACTGCCTCAAACCCCGGCTGCGGATGAAAGCGTTCCCGCAGCTCCTGCAAAAACATGGTGCTGTCAGGCTCCTTCACATTCATCAAATCCTTGAACATGCTGGCAAGCTCCTGGATGTCCTCCTTCTGCTTCTGTACATAGAGGTCATCGCTGGCAAGCTCGGACAGCTGCTCCGCCTCCTGCGGTGTCAGGTTCAGGCTCTGGGTAAACGTCACTTTCTGCTTCACTGCGTGGTTGCTGTTTGGAAATACGGGCATCTTCTGGTTGATGGAACGGTACATATGTTCCATGCGCTTTTCTATGACACGGTCGTACCCCGCATTCTGCTCCAGCTCAGACACATCGGCAATATAGCCGCAGATGCCGGTCACCGGACGCCCGCCTAAAATCTCCCACGCTTCCACAAGATGCTTCAGGGCATCATGCTCGCCATAAGTGGTCGCCATGACAACCGGGCACATGTATATGTTCGATATTTTTTCCTTGTCCCCATACAGCCAGCATGAATCCAGAAACTGCTGCATATATCCGCCGATTCCATACCACTCCACCGTAGTAGCTAGTATCACCCCGTCCACATCCTTGAGTGTCTGCGGCAGTGTGACAATATTGTTCTTAAACTCATACAGGTCATAGCGCTCCACACTGACGTTGAGCTCGCGCAGAACTTCCTGTATTTTATTGAGTACATACAGCGTCGGATCCCCGATCAGACCTCTTGCTCCGTAGTAAATATTAATTTTCACCCTCTGTATCCTCCCATATTCTTATTGAAAAGGTGTCCCATGGCATTCATCACTGCCATAACCAGTATGCCGCACATCAGTCCGCCCACATGCGCCGCATTGTCAACCCGCTCCGCCCTTGCACCCGAATAGACCATATACACAATCGCAAACGCGATTCTTCCGATTGAGATATTCCGATATCTGCCGTGATGGATAATGACCAGAATCAGCAGCGCGCCAATCAGGCCAAAAATCGCGCCGCTTGCGCCAACCGCATCATAGATATCCGCTGTCAGAACGGAATAGAGCAGCGAAACTGCCCCCGCACCGAATCCGGAAATCAGGTACACGACAAGAAACCGGAGATGGCCGATTGCGCATTCCGCCATCTGTCCAAGCCCAATCAGAAAAATCATGTTGCTGACAATATGGTCAATGTCGGCGTGCAGGAACATACAAGTCGCAAGCCTATAATACTGCCTGCCCTCAATTATTTTCTCCGCATTCATGCTGCCGGCATCATACAGAGACTGTCCTGTCTGTGTGCACAGGATGTATGCGGCGGCGTTTATTACAAAAAGTATCAGCGTAGCAGAATAGCTGCGCCATGTTATTATTTTCTCTGTTTCCAATATCTCACCTTTTCAATCTATAGGGCATGTTTGAAAAATGATTCCCACAATCACATATTGTCCAGACAGTCTGCATCAGAGTTCAGAATGGTTTGCCTTATCAAAGGTTCATAATTCTGACAGTCTGCAACCGTCCGACGCAGGACAATACCCCGGTTTTATATTCCTGTCTGCAAAGCTGTCTCCCTGACGCAGCATCTGTGACGGCATATTGCTTCGTTTCGTATTTCCAAGTCTGCGAACTGATTTAGTTCCTGCTTTCAATTCACACATTGTCTCATACTCCTCTCTGCGTGCCGCTATCTTTCTCGTACGATTATACCATACATTTTAAATTTCGTGTACCCCATAATCACGTCAGGACAAAACCGTGTTTTACATGACTTGACGCATTTGCGCCTCAACGCTTTTTCACAGACTTTGCAGTATCCTGGCTGAACTTATATGATAATTTTTCAGATTGTGGCTTGTGTGCATAACTTTATACTGAGCGGTCAGTCTTTTCGAACGCCAGTATATATTATTGGTAAAACTATCAAATTGACATAATCATTTTATATTGTTAGAATGTACATGTTTCAACAGGCAATACACAAACCCTAAAACCGGATTTTGGTTTTATGACTTCTTTTGTAAAAATTAGGCAAAAATTCATCGCACATTTTATTAACACTATCCAAAATAGCAAGTTCCTTATATACTATTGCAGTTTTTCATTCATATTATTTAAATTATATACAATTTTGCAGCAAAAACTGCATCTGGATTTGTCATGTTGAACCATCGAATCCTTGGTCATATTATAAACATCCTGAGTAAACAGCAACATTTATTTTACCATAGTAATAGGAGATTGAAAATGTTTTATAAAAAATTTTGTAAAATTTTATCCATTATCATGTGCACCGCAATCTGTGCCGGAAGCCCTGCCACTACTTCTTTTGCCGAATCCTTAAACCCGGAATCTGTTCATCTGTCCAAAACATCTTCCGGGTATTCTGTATTGGAAGAGTCCGCCGTGTCCGAAAACGCTCCTGACGAAGTCAGTGCAACAGCCGCTTCGTCCGTGGAAGAATTTCTGTCAGAAGAAACGCCCGCGGATTTTTCCACCCCCGATCAGACATATGAAAATACTTCTGATGCATCTTCCGAAAATGCTCCTGACTCCGCTTCGGAAGCTGTCACAGATGCTCCTTCGGAAAGTTCCTCTGACGCTTTTTCACAAAGTCCCTCCACAGAAGAAAACATGACAGAAACTTCCGAACAAGAAACTTCCGAACAAGAGACTTCCGAACAAGAAACTTCCGAAGATTCATCCACAGAAGATTTATCTGCAGAAGAGCCGACCACAGAAGATTTATCCACGGAGGAACTGACCACAGAGGAACAAACCACCGAAGAAATTTTGTCAGCCGAAGAACAGCGCTCCATTGATATAGAAGAAGCCACAGACGCGTTCCATCTGCTTTTGCAGGAAAAACAACTGATGGCGCTGCTCTACCATACAGACCGTTACGATGTGGCGCGCAATGCCGGTTCGTATGACAGCTCTGTTGCAACACTGCGAAGCGGACACACATTGTATGTCACCGGTGTCGAAATCCTCGACGACCAGGTCTGGTACCAGGTAAGCTTCTGGATAAATGGGAAAGAGCAGACCGGATATATCGAAGGCTACTACCTTGCCTACTCCGACGAGGACTGGATTGCATGGGAGCGGGCACATCTTGCAGACATTTACCCGGACAGCAGGACATACGGCATCACGGCATATCCGGATGCCGTCGGCAAGGCTGACACATCCGATATTGCCGCATTTCCGGCGCTATATCAGGAAGATCTGCGCTCGCTCAAGGAGCAGCATCCCACATGGACCTTTGTCCCGATGTACACCGGACTGGATTTTGGCACGGCTGTCTCAAATGAGATGGGCGCCAAAAGCCTGATTCAGAATACATCCAGCAACGCCGCAAAGGGCTGGGTCGGAAGTGCGTGTCCGACAGAAAGCGGATGGTATTATGCGACAAAGCCTGCCGTGATGCATTATATGAATCCCTGCAACTTTTTAACGGAAAACTATATTTTCCAGTTTGAACAGCTGACCTTTAACAGCTCCTATCACAATGTGTCCGCGATACAGACCTTTCTCGGCAATACCTTTATGAAAGGGAAGATACCGTCCGATTCGTCCGGAAGAACTTATGCACAGGCATTTTTTGAGATTGGAAAAAACAGGAGGCTGAGTCCGATTCACCTTGCCTCGCGCGTCTATCAGGAGCAGGGAAACGGAACATCCGCGCTGATATCCGGAACATACAAGGGCTTTGAAGGCTATTACAATTATTTTAATGTCGGTGTCAGCGGCTCCTCGACTGAGGAAAAAATTCGCAAGGGACTTACCTATGCCAAAAGCAAGGGCTGGGATACCCGCTTCAAATCATTGGAGGGCGGCGCCGGAACCATCGGCAATAACTACATACTAAAAGGGCAGGACACCATTTATCTTGAAAAATTCAATGTGGATGCCAACAGTCCGTACGGACTTTACAACCACCAGTACATGCAGAATATCCAGGCACCCGCAAGCGAGTCCTCCTCCACAAAAAGAATGTATGCAGGTGCAGGAAGTCTTGACTCAGGATTTGTATTCAAAATACCTGTCTATCAGAACATGCCCGGCGAAAAGCCCATTAAAAGCATTGCCCTTGACAAGACAGAAGTCATCCTTTACAGACCGGACACCATCGCAGGCAATCCGTCCGAGTACCACTCGGCTGCCACACTAAACGTAAGCATCAATCCGTCAGACACAACCGATGACAAGACAATTACCTGGACTTCATCCAACCCCAAGGCAGTCTCTGTGAAAGCCGGGGAAAACACACAGACAGCCGTCATCACGGCACTTGCGGCAGGGGATGTCACCATCACTGCCAAATCACAGAACAATAAGACTGCAAAGTGCACTGTTCATGTTGAGGCTCCTATTTATAGCCTGCGAATCGCGAATCTCAACACCGAGAACGACGCTCCTGACACATCAGCCACCCTATATGCAGGGCAAAGCCTGACCCTCACGGCAGACTACCTTCCGAAGGACACTACCTCTGACACGCGCATTGTCTGGTCGAGCTTGGACCCTTCCGTGGCGGATGTGGATGCCGGAAAAGTAACTGCGCACAAAAAGGGAAGCACAACAATCACGGCAACGGTCGCAGGCTTCTCGGCAGGCTATGAAATCATTGTCGGCGAGTGCACCGTCCGCTTTCTGGATGCAAACGGAAACGAATTAAAAACAGTTACCGCCAGATACGGCTCCTCCATACCAGCGGAGGATTTCCCGCAGCTTGCCAGTACCGCGGAAAAACAGTTTATCGGATGGTACACCAAAAAGGACGGACAGGGCACACAGTTTGACCCGGACACACTGGTATATGCAGACACCGTCGTACTTTATCCCTATTTTGAGGAACAGGGAAAAGGGTTTTATGTCATTCCGGTCGGTGACAAAACGTACACCGGCGCGCCAATCAGGCCCGAAGTCCTCGTTTATGACAGCATCCGCAATGCGGACGGAAGCTTTGAACTTATCCAGCTGATTCAGGGACAGGACTACACTGTAACATACAAAAATAACAAGGATGTCAATACATCCGCAAATAAGACGCCCACAATCACGGTAAAGGGAAAGGGAAATTACTCCGGCACCGAGTCGGTCACCTTTGATATTCTCCCCAAACCGCTTACAGACCATGACATCACCGCAGACAATGTTTCCGTGGCATACAACAGCAAAGTCCAAAAGGCATTGCCCGCCGTGTACCGCGACGGCAAAAAGCTGGCAAACAAGAAGGACTACGTTCTCACGTATCCATACGAAAAGGCGGATGCCTACAAAAACGCGGGCGTCTATCCCATTGTCATAAAAGGAACCAAAAATTACTCGGGAACCATCACGGTTTATGAGACAATCAGCAAAAAAACAATGCTCAGCAAGGTATCAGTCGCCAAAATCCCAAACCAGGCCTACAGGAATGAACTGGTAGACAAAAATGCCGGCAAGGGCATTATCCCTGACAAACTTACGGTTTCCTACAAAAACCAGCCGCTTACTCCGAGTACTGATGGCGGAAAAACAGGCGACTACACGGTTTCCTATAAAAATAATACGGCTATCGGCACTGCAACGGCAACCATCACCGCCACGGAGGGAAGTGCATTTGCAGGCTCCAAAAATATTACCTACAAAATCGTAGGAACTAATATCAATAAAGCGTCCGTGACCGGAATTACTTCCAAAACATACACAGGCAGCGAAACAGACGTGCGCCAAAATACCCTCACCCTGACGTTAAACGGTGATGTTCTAAGAGAAAGTAATGACAATGGCATTACTGGCGACTATACTGTTTCCTACTTAAATACTTCCAAGGCAGGAACTGCAACGGCTGTCATCAAGGGTATCAACGAGTACAGCGGACAGATAAAAAAGACTTATAAAATTACGGGCTTTGACATTACAAATGAATCTGGCATCACCATGAAATATGCCACGGAGGATAATCCCGCCAAACTGATGCCTATAAAACACTTGTCCGAAATCCGTTCCCCATACATGAAAGGGGGTGCGAAGCCACAGGTCTATCTTTATTACGGGGAAACACCGCTGACTGCCGGCAAAGACTACACGGTATCGTATTCCAACAATACATCCGTCACCACCAGCGAAACGCCCGAAAACAAGCTTCCAAAAATTACGGTAAAGGGCAAGGGAAACTACAAAGGAACCATACAGGGTACCTGGGAAATTACTGATGGTGCAATGTCGCCTGACAAGCTGTCGATGGCTGCAAGGGACATCACTTACAAAAACAAGCCAAACAGCTATAAGACCACCGTAACCATAACGGATGCCAACGGCAAAAAGCTCACTGCAGGCAAAGATTATGACAAAAACATAGTCTATACTTACGCAGATAAGACACAGGTGACCACAGCCGATGGCTCGACAATTGTACGAAACAAGGGTGAGGCAATCGACAAAAATGATATCATTTCTGCCAACACCACCATTCAGATAACCGCCAAAGGAATCGGCGCCTACCGCGGAGACGGCAGTGCCGAGCTGTCCGCCACCTACCGCATTATAGCTGCCGACATTGCAAAGGCAAAGCTAAAAGTCAGCGCCAAAGAGTACTTAAACGGAAAAGCAGTCACATTGGCGCCTGCGGATATTGAGCTGACACTAAATGGCACAAAGCTTGTCCATGGCACCGACTACATCATTGACGAAAGTACGTACACCAATAACACCAAAAAGGGAAAAGCCACGGTCATCCTGCGGGGTACCGGCAAAAACTTTGGCGGTGAGCGCAAGGTTACCTTTACGATTGGTTCCAAGCTGTTAATCTGGTGGAAAAACCTGACATAAGAACTGTCAGCAGTACGTTAAGCTTGTCCGCCCAAACCGAATCCGGTCACCCGGCTCCAGCGCCACTGACTGGTTGACGCCGAGCAGTACGCCGTTACGGACAGTGCCATTCGTAGAATTTAAATCACACACATAGACACGACCGTCACGCTCCTCAAAGCGCGCATGCATTTTGCTGACGGCCGTGTCATTTATTACAAAATCAACCACACCTGCAAGCTTTCCAACCGTCATCGGAAGCTTGTCCAGCACCACCTGAATTTCCCTGCCGTTGACTCTTCCACACAGCACCCTTTCCTCCACAATCCCATCGCCAAGGCACACGGTCTCAGGACAGGCATCATAACAGGCCGCCCCATGTCCGGCATCCGTATCGGGGTATTTTCTTTGCGAATCCATATCTGCTGCAAATTGCTGCGGACGGCTGTAATAAACAGCATCCTCTTCACTGCAATCATCCCGCAGGTATTCCATCTCCTTTTCCTGCCTTCTTTTCTTAATATAACAGGCAAAGAACAGTACTGCCGCCACGACAGCCATTCCCACGGCCCCGCATAGGTAAAGCTCATTGTTTCCGCTTAATTCCACAGATTGGATTAACCTTGCCCCCAGCACGATGGCTCCGGCGCACAGCGATACAAATACGCAGAAAACGCCGCCAATTAGGTCCCCGATACTCCGGTTCTTCTCCCCATATCGGTTTTGGTTCTGTTCATTTTTGTCATCATCTGCACCGTCATCGTATTCATCATATCCATATTGACAGTCCTCATACTGCCCTGTCCGAAACTCTGTCCGATACGGTTCTGATTCCATGGCATCCTTACATGGGTGGCACACAGCCTCATGCAGTATTCCGGGCTGATTTTGCACTGTGTCTTCCTGCGTGCAAAGTTCTTTTGAAACCATATTGAATGCCGACTGCCCCATCATACTGCCAATCTCGCACATGACATAATTGGGGTTTCTGGTATAGCGGTAGACCTGGTATCCAAGCATCACGGCACACGCATCCGTGTGGTCAATTCTGGTGAGCAGCTCATCGACAAACTCCATAAATGCCAGCCGCACATCCCCCTCATACTCCGGATAGCAGACAAAATAGGGCTCCATTTTTTCGACGTCAATATAGATAAACTGCGGCTTTATGATAATCTGTGTCCCATCCAGCAGATACTCCTCAAGTCTGTGAAATAAGTCAACGCACCCGGTCAGCAGTTTCCTTAGTTCATCATACCGGATTTCACTATTATGGTAAAATCTGTCCAGCGACTGGAGGGAGTTTATTTCATAATAGTATCTGCTCTCCCCATTGACTTGCCTGTGCGTCACAGGCAAAAGCCCCGGAATGCGGTTTTCGAGAAGCATCCTTGTGCGGTAATCCCCTGTCTGGATCCTTCCCTTTCCAAAAAAATCACATTTACTCAGTATCATATAATTGTGATTCATGCTCCTCTCAAAGCTGATATCGGGCATCCTCTCACTCATCCACTGCCAACCTCCATTTTGTTTTCAAATTTAACTGAGTAGGGGAATGTCCTTCTCTACTACTCGTGTGCCGGACGCGGGCCGCTTTGGCTGCATATTTCCTTTCCGCGTCCGTGTGCATAAAAAAGATGTAAAGTCTTTTCCCTGTATCAGACCTTACACCTTATCCGCTTTAAATCCCGCTCAAGCTTCTTTTTTAGTTTCTCATACTCCTGGCTTTCAAGCAATTCAACCTCATCTTCAATCCGTATCACTTCCTTTCTAAGCGCATCCTTAAACTGCAAATCTGTGTTTGGCATATATAAATCCCCCACTTTCTGTCACCGCCTTTCATATAGGGTATGATTATACATCTATATTTTATTGGTAACTTTTTAATCTGTAAAGCCTTATTCAGTTTTCAAGGTCAAATATTTGTTAAAGGTCCTGCACTCCCGAATCATTCGGACAGGCCTGTGCCGCATTGCACTCCGGCTAATGTCCAATGTCATGTCAGTCCCCAGCGCATACTCCCCCAGCCATGTGACAAACGGCATATTGACAACACAGTGATATGCCACTGTCACCTTGTCAGCGTCAACTTCAATGTCATATAAAACATCACCTATGGCAATCAGCTTTCCATCCACCAGCCTGCCGGCAGCAATGCGCGCCTGCTCGCCCGCCGCCTCAGCCGTCCGGATATGGCTGCCTGTTCCCCTGAGAGCCGCCTCGTACGCACTGTGCTCCAGGATACACCTGTCATAACTGTAAAATGCCAGAAAAATCATCATTACCGTAAACAGCATTGTTACCGGCAGTATCAGTGAAGCTTCCACCGTAAAATAAGCCGCCTCCCATTTCTTTACACACACCGCCACTTTCCCATCAGCCTCCCGCACCGCACAATACATATCCCACAAAGAGCGCCGGCAAAAACGCAAGCTGCGTACGCCGGTTCCCCTTTTTAAAAAGAAGTACCACGATAGCTGCGGCGCACATCACCAGTGAAGCCACACTCACAACAGCAAGACATCTGCGGAATCCCAGCACAAGCCCTATCACGGCTATCACAATACCGTCCCCCATGCCTATCTGCTCCCTGCTTATCATGGAGATGCCGATAACACAGAGCCCGATAGCCATCCCGCCTGCCGCATCCATGACTGCAAAGCTTCCCCGAACCAGTACCGCCACAATGCAGACCAGCGTTAACAGCATTAACAATCTTCTGCTTATCTGCCTTTTTCGTATATCCGTAATCCCTGCAATAAGCAGCAAAACACCAACTACCACAACCAAAACACGATCAATCATAAAATACATACCAGATTTCCTTTCTAAATTTTATACACTTTTCCCGGCACATTTGCTGCATGCCCCCCTGCCGCCAGTCTCCGATATCGGAACCGCCAGTATGGTGCGCATTAACTTGCTGCAGCCCAGTGTCGCATGATACCTGTTTCCATAGCTTGTAATATAAACCGTATTTCCGCTGGAACTCCCGCACGCCTCACAGGCATAATATTTTTCCCCGTCCTGGTTCCTCCTGCCGGCAAGAAAATCCATATCGACTGCGGAAATCGACAATTTGAGATAGCTGCACGCCCTCGAACGGTGGTATACACTTCCTTCCGGCGTGATAAATACAATCTCCTCCCCGCCACCCCCACCTGCGCCGCTGCCCGCATTATCATACCCGGTCCATGCCCTTGTGCGCATCCTGTTATACAGGACACGCTCCGGATAGCCAGCCACTGCCACTGGCGGCGCAATGCGGTACTCCGCAACCAGGTCAATCACATCATCCCCGCACATAATGGCGGAACGCAGCCATGATATGGAAGAAAAACCATTGGCAAGCGGCGCACTGTCCAGATAATCTTCTCCCAGTTTTGCCCTCACTTTGGCGACAGCATAAAAATAGGTCAACATCGATTCCCCTTCCAGCTCCTTATATTCGTAGCCATATACTGCCATTTGTTTTGCTGTCTCATGCATGGCAAGACTCATGTTTCCCTGTAAACGGTACAGCTCCACAATGGATATGACATTTAAAAATGCAAACAGGAAGAATGGGAGGACAAAGCATGCCTCCACTGTCATGCTTGCCCTGAGCCGCCTGCCAGGGGAGTGCGCGGACATTCTTTTTAATGCGGAAACCCTGACCACTAAATTATTTAACATGCCTGAGAGCAAGGTTCCTCCCTTCTTATGTTTATTTTGTTTCTTTCCACACACTTTGTTTTGCACTGTCCCTCGCCTCCGCACCCAAAAGAACATCCGACCACTCCCCTTTCCTATTCATAGCACATGCGCCTGCGAAACACAAAGTCACGTCCGCCTGCGTCCTGAAATCCAAAATTGACATTCAGATAATCAATGCACTGGTCCATGCGGAAATGCCTGTTTCCAGCCGTGCACCGGATATCCATCTCCACAACGTCAAGGCTTCTCGCCATCTTTGCATTTTTATCCATCACGCCAAGGAAAACCTGCAGATAATCCTGATAAGATAACCCTGCCGTCTCCCTGTCCTCCCCATAAAAGCTTCCGCCAAAAATCCCAGCCAGGCTAGTATGCCATTCGCTTCCCTGCTTCATCAGCGGAACCTTTTTGCCATGCAGCAGATGGCGCACGTCAGCCGCAGACTCGGCAAGCGCCCACACGCCTGCCAAAATAAATGCCAGTACATCCGTAAATTCCGGAATGGCAAGCAGCCAGCAGATTCCCTCCGCCACAAGCTCCACCTCGGATTTCTTTTCGGAATCGGCATACAGGCTTGTCAGGTTCGCCGCCGCCCTGACTGCAAACAATAACTCCGCGCTCCTTCTCAAATTTGCCGCGTCGCTGTCGCCCCCACACAAAATATACTCAATCTGGTACTGTAGCCTTCCCTCCTGCTTTGCTTTTCCATAACACCCGCACTTCCTCATAAGATAGGAATCATATATCAGCTCATCCAAAATGCCGTCCGGACGCTCTGCCCCTTCGTGCAGACCGGTTCCCCGGTTTATTGTCCCATTTCGTTTACGTTCCGAGAAAAGGGGCGCGCCATCGACAACCGCTTCCGACACGGACTGCCCTTCCGGAAGAACCAGCATCAGCAGCCCGCCGCCAACAATTTTGTCAAATAGCCCTGAAATGTTTTTATAAGAAAAACCCTCTGCGCTTTCCGCGCCAGACTCTACAATCCCTTTCTCGGACAACACCCCCTCAAAAGCCTGTTTCTGCTGTATAACCTCGCCCGCCACGTCCCTATCCATCCAGCCGTTCATTTGCACTGTATCAATATGATCTTTTACCGTGTTTATGATATCTCCCCCATATATTGCTTTCATATACTGAACCGCCTGCGCTTTCCACACCAGGCCGTTCTCGTCGCTGGCAAATGATGCCGCCTCAATCTCAAGGTAGGGACAGCGCAGCCCCAGCAGTGTACTTTCGCCAAAAAGGCGCAGGTCGCTTTCCGGATTCATATTGTAATCCATGTATTCCATCAGATGTTTTTCCACCATGCTAATTCCTCCGTTTTCAGAACCATAGGAAGCATCCATGAAAAACAGCTCATACTGATTCAGCACTTCCCTGTTGTACTCCGCAAAGACCGAATCCAGCCCCAGATCCGCGACAAGCTCCGACTGCGCCCTTGCGGCGCCTGTCGCCGCGCCCTCGATTAACACGAAAAGCAGCGACAGGACAATCCCAAAGACAAGCGACAGATAGACGGTCAGATATGCACTATATTTTCTTTGCATTGTCCGTTACCTTTTTGAGTATCTCCTTTGCCAGCTTGGTAATACTGTCCTTAAACAGTGCGACAAGCGCAATCAGCACCACGATTATTAGTACAATTTCCACCGTTCCCATTCCATCTTCTTCCTTGATAAAGCTTCTTAAATTTCTCATAATCCTCTTTCCTTTCTTTTAGGTTTTCTCTTATATACTGCACGGCAATTTTCCTTTGTGCGGCTGTGTGCATATATTATAATTAGCGTCAGTCTTTTCGACGCTTAGTATAAATATGTCCGAAACGCAGGAACCATTATAATGACCATTGTGATGCCAAGCATCATCATCATGGGTACAAGCAGCTTCGTCCCTGCCTTTTCGCCAAGCTTCCGCGCCGCGTGCTTTCGCTCCTCAAAGGCATCTGCGGCTTCCTCCCGCAAAATCCGCGGAAGATTTGCCGCCCCTTTTCTGATATTCTGCGCAAGCATCATCGACAGCTTGTTGTAATCCGGAATCCGGCACCGGCGCCCGAAATGCTCATATGCTTCCGTCTGCGCTGTACCGCTCTCCATTTCATACACCGCAAGAAGCATTTCCTCATATGCGTACCGCCTGGGCACATTTTTTTCATCCTGCTCCCTTCGCTTTTTGTAATCCAGTGCAATTTTCAAAAATGCGTTTGGAACCGTCATTCCGGCGCCTGTCAGCAGGGCAAGTGCGCTCACAATCTCTGGAAAATCCATACGCATCTGTTCCTCCCTGTCCTGAACCTGCATATGCAAGTCCCTGTCCCTGCTAAAGTATATGAAAGCTGCCAGAACCGGGGCTGCCATCAAAAACAACAGTCCGGTACCACGCTTTTTATAGCGCCACTGGATATTCTGGTTTTCAAATTGTGACGGAAGTGTCATATTTTTCTGATTCCGGCTGCCCTGTTCCAGCTCCTGTACGGCTTTTTCAATTCGCTCCTTCCTGTCCGGCTGTACTGCCTTGCTATGGACTTTCATTGTCATTCCATGTTCCAGTTCAAAATCCCCCAGGGACAACATTGCCGTCACTTCGACAAGCTTCGGAGCATCCAGCACATCCCTGACCAGTTTTCCGTCACGGTCAATATATGTCTCGTCCGTATACCAGCCGACATCAAACGGATATCCGTCTATTTTTCTTATAAGCCGCAGGTCATACATAATTTCATCAAAGGACGTATTCTCACCGAGGATGCTTTTTTCCATGGCAGCAACCGCCCCCTCCGAAAGACTTCGCAGCTCCGCGTTGGAGTACTGCTTTTCTTCGATTGTGACAGGAACCTCATATGTATGGGTGCCGTCATCGGCTAACAGCGATACGCTCCTTGCGCCATCGCCGTACGGATTTCTGTCTATGCAGTTATCAACAATTTTTTCCGTCACGCCTTCCTTTATCCACAAAATCAAAGCCAGAATGACACAGGCAGCCACAACGCCACAGCATACAGACAGTTTTTTTATCACATACTCTTTCTGTCTCCGGCGTATATTGCCCGCAGGCTCAAGCGCCCGCAAATCATTTTTCACTGCTTCATTGTACAGTATGTTATCCGGCCTTCTCTGCATTGCCTCAAGCCTGCCATAAATCCAGCCTGCCAATTTCTCCATCATCATCCCACTCCTTATATCCTTATATTTAATATCCTGTCGGATATCCGGCATGCGGCTGCATGGACTGCCAGCGAAACCGTCATAATCACCCAGCCTGTGATATTATGGTACAGACTCTCGAAATAGCCTTTCGTGGACACGGAAATATAAAAGATGATAAAAAACGGAATATAGCGCATAATCTGCTGTTCCAGTTTCTTTTCGCTGACCACGGTCTCTATTTCCCTGCGCACTTCCTGCTTATCGCCAATAATGTCTGCCGTGTTTGCAATAATCCCGCGCATATCGCCTCCGCCGCGTTTTGCTATCTGGAAAATATCCGCAAAGTCCCTGATATCCTGCACGCCGCTTCTGTCGGCGAGGTTCATCAGCGCATGCTCCAGCTGCTCGTTGTTTTCCAGCCTGCGGAACATCAGACGCAGCTCCGCTGCCATCACGCAGTCCTGCCCATACAACAGCACAATATCCCTGTATGTCTCCCGAAATGCATTTTCCACGCTGTACCCTGCCTGTAGATTGGCAGACACGCCAAGAATGACTTCCCGAAATTCCACTTCAAGCTCCCGAATTCTTTTCTGGCACAGCACCCTGCCCTTGTCTTTCAGGGACAATAGCACAAACGGCATCAAAAGAAACCACGCCACAATACTGTCATAAAAAAGCCATGCTGCCACCGCCGCAGACAAGGCGCCCAGCAGTATGTGCACTGCCAGTTCCTGTCCGCTCAATATGTATGTCCGGTAATCCGTCTCTGGCGGATGCCTCACCCGCACTGCTTTTGCATTTTTGTTTCGATTCATCTGTAATTTTCCTCCATCTCGTTTCACGTATACTCGATTCCCGAAGCCGTGAGCTTTCCTGTATGTGTCAATTTATTTATTTTTACAAGCTCACCCACAACATTACCGTCCTTCTCTCCGCTCTCCCGGAACTGATACAGCGGTGCCGTCACAATTTCATCGTTTTCATACCCCAGTATCTCCACAATCTCAAGAACGCGTCTGGACTTGTCCCGGAGGCGTCCAAGATGCACAATGATATCCACGCCAGACGCAATCTGACGGCGAATCGCAGAAAGCGGCAGTTCCATTCCCATCAATACCATTGTCTCAAGCCTTGCAAGCATATCCTCCGAGGAGTTTGCATGACCAGTGCTGAGCGAACCGTCATGCCCGGTATTCAGCGCCTGAAGCATATCTATGGCTTCGCCGCCCCGGACTTCACCCACGACAATGCGATCCGGCCGCATCCGGAGAGCCGACTTAATCAAATCCCGTATCGTGATGGGCTTCGTGCCGTCCATGTTTGCGTTTCTTGTCTCAAGCCGCACCAGATTCGAGATTCCCTGTAACTGCAGCTCCGCGGAATCTTCAATTGTGATAATGCGTTCCGTGTCCGGAATAAACTGTGACAGCGCATTTAAAAAAGTCGTCTTTCCGGATCCAGTCCCACCGCTGATAAAAATGTTATATCCGGCAGCCACAAGGCGCTCAAGCTCCTCTGCCGCCTGCTGCGAAATGGAGCCATAACGCAGCAAGTCTTCCATCGTAATCGGATGTTTTGGAAATCGGCGAATGGTAATGACTGGTCCGTTCAGTGCGACTGGTGCCAGGACAATGTTGACCCTGGCGCCATTTTCGAGTCTGGCGTCCGCAATCGGGGATGCCTCATTGACGACTCTGTTGCATTTCGCCACAATCTGCTGTATCACATCCTCAAGTTTTTCCTGCGTCTCAAACCGTTTATCCCACTGAAAAATGCTTCCTGCCTTCTCAACAAAAATATTTCCAGTTCCATTCACCATGATTTCTGTCACCTCGTCACAGTCTATCAGCTCCTGCAGGACATCCATCTTCCGTATGGAACAGAACACACTTCTTCCGAGCTCCTGCCGTTCTTTTAATGAAAGGGCATACTTTCTTCCCATCTGAACAATCATGCCGTCAATCAGCTCCTGGATTTCGGAATCCTCCACTTCCCGCGACAAGTCAATTTTCTGCCGGACATGACTGCTGATTTCGTTTCTGCACTTCTGGTATCTTGCTGATTCACCCGCCAATGCCAAGCACTCCTTTCACGCAGGCGCCAACGGGTGTCGCCACAATATTTTCAAGGCGGCTGCCATGTTCCTGCCACTGCTGCGGAAGTTCAAATTCTGACAGACGCTCCAATATCGCAGTCCGCTCCTTTGTTTCCAAAACATTCTTGAAATGACGCATGATTGCCCCGGAATAGGCGCATGACCTGTCCGTCAGCGCATAGATCCTGTCGCTTTTCTCAAGAATATGGTAAAATCCCTGGCACGTCTCTGACAAATCCATGACTACGTGCGTGTAATCACTGCTGTATAACAATAAATCCGTAATACGCACCCAGTCCTCCTCGCTGACTTCCAGCAAATCAGAAAAGTCAAGCGCCGGCGGCAGATAGTCGACGCCATGCATACAGCGCTTCAGGCTGTCCAGCTTGTAGAGCAGCTTGTCCGAATGGTTCAAGACAAAATACATGAAATCCGTCACATCCGCCTCATAGCCTGTGCGCAATATTTCCTCAAATCCGGTAAACGGCATCAGGTTCAGATACAGCACCTTATGCCCCATATCGGCAAGCGCCTGCGCCATCGCGAGCGCTGCCACACTTTGTCCGCCATGCCGTTGCGGCGAATAACAGCTGATAAGGCTTGTCCTGTTTTTTCCGCACCTCCTGATGCCGCTGCAATTATTATCCAGCGCATACGCATCCAGTATCTGTGTAATCAGGCTCTCCATCGACTGGTATTTCGCCACCGCGCTGTAGCCTGTAATTCCCGACAGACCGTCCTCCTGCAAAATATACACCTTTGCCGCGTGTATTTTTGTGACATCCTTGTCATAAATTTTCTCCCCCACAAGCAGGATTTCAAAGGCGTTTTCCTCGGATGCCCTCAGCGCCTTATCCACTGTGTCAAACGTTGCAATCTCAAAATCAGCCGGATTCCTCTTTTGCAGATATGCCTGTAGCATCTTTAAATAGTCAGTGTCCCTGTCACAAATCACAAACTGTCTTGTCCCCATATTTTATGAGCACCTCCCTCCATTTTTCCTGCACGCGCTTTCATTCTGACAGCCCCTCACCCCCTTTCCGTTTCTCAGTGGTATGCCCCTGCACACATCAGTACCAGACTGATAAATGCGGGTATTGACAGCCGTATGACACACTTTTTCCGCGTCCTGTCAATCTGGTATTCATCCATCACGCCAGTCAGCGCCACTTTCTTCATATAGCGCAGCAGGTAAAGGAGACGCTCCCTGCTCTCCGCATACACCAGCATTTTCAGAATGGATGCCGCCGCCGCTGCCAGCATTGTGACAAGCAGGTAATGAACCAGCGCATCGCCCCTGATATAACAGCCTGTCATCATAAACAGCTTGATGTCGCCCGCCCCGATACCGCCCAGCAGATAAAACGGATAAAATGAGAGGAAAACGATGACCATGGACATAACTGCCATGACCACCCCCGCCACTGATTCTGACACAAATGTCATAATCAGTCCTGCCAGTATGCCCGCGCCGGTACATACATTGGGTATCCTGTAAAACCGCCAGTCCATAAAAATGGCAACAAGAAACACACCTATGAGAATTCCCATACTTCCTATTTCCTTTCTTCAGTTTTCGTGTGGAATTGTTTGGAACAGTTATGATTATAGCGAACCCAAAAAAATTGTCCACTCGAAATGTAAAAATTCACACAACTATTTTTTTCTTGTAAATTTTTGCCATTTTAAGCGGACAATTATCCCTTTTTATTAGAAGATTTTTACCCATGATTTGTATGGATTTTTACATTACGAAATTTTGCGAAATTATTTTGTCATTTTTCGTTCCAGATATTTGTCGAGTATTTGCATTATATTACTTGTATGTATTCGCATTACGCTGCTTGCTAATTTGTCCAATGGTATCTCCTGAATGCCCTTTTTTCTTCTAAATGCCCCCGCCTCCTGTACTTTCTGCGAATCTGGAATTTTGTTGTCCAAAAAGACCTCCTCGACATCATGGCAGAACCAGACCAAATCATATCCGTTTTCTTTACAAAACTGGCTTATTTTATTTGTTCCCATATACACTTTGCTGATTTTAATCTGATTGTTCAGCACATAAAAATAATTGACCAGCTCTGAAATATATATGCTGTCCGTATCTGCTTTCTTATTTGTTTCCACGCAAAATATTAATTGAACCGCAATATGCCTTTACTCCCCAAAAATACCTACAAAATCCGTTGCATCAATATTAAACGGAGAGTCCTCTATCATTCCGTTTTTGTAACAATTTTCCGGCGATGCATTTCCCCTGGAAACCCACGACACAAGGTGATTATCGCTTGACAGGAAATCAATTGCATTTTTATTCTTTTTCAGAACTGACATTGGGTCCAGATTGTGCGTGGTAAAACACAGCTGCCCCTTTCCATAGTACATGAAATACTCAATTAATTTACACAGGTAAACGTCATTCAGGTTTGAATCCATCTCGTCTATAAAAACAATCCCGCCAATACTTGCCGCCGCAAAGCAGTCAAACAGTCTGATTAGTTTCTTAATTCCAGTGCTTTCAAATTCTTTGTTTATCACGTATTCCCCATAGTTCATATTCAAATCACATACATATTGTTCGCCATTTTCTTTTGCGTCAATATCAATGCAGACCAAATCACGTTTAAATATTTTAATAAACTGCGTAAGTTGGCTCACCCTTTCCTTGTATTCCTCGAAAAATTGTTTATCGACATATCTTTCATTTACACTCAGGAATTTATTTACATTATCCTGGTCTTCAAAAAAGGCATCCCGCAATGCCTGATTATTGAATCCATAATCTTTCATCTTTTTCTTCCAGAAATACAGTTCATGCTGGTCTTCCTCTTCAATATATACCCATAATGATAAGCAAAATTTTCCGCATACTAACATATAAAAAAGAAAGTTCATGTCCGTTGTGTCTTCTTTTTCAAATTTCGTAACATACAGATGAACAAACGAATGAACAGATAATAAGTTCATCGTTTTCTGTTCTATTTTTCGCTTCTCAGTTTCGTCACAAAGAATGTATACCAGTTCACCATTTTTGCACTCAACGACAGTCTTGTACTTATTATTTGCGTAATTACCACTTTTCACATCCAGTCGTTCATACTGTATCTCATATGTTCCATTATCGCTTTTGCCAATTTGCATGAAATAATCACAAACCATTCTATCTGCGTCTTCTTCAACTAAAAACTCACAGCGAAAACAAAACTTTTTTGTTGATTTATTTACGATTTCATCTAAAAACAACTGCGTTTTTGATTCACTTAGGTAATTATTACTCATTGTGATATTCTGGAATATTGTGACTGCTGTAATAATGGCAGATTTTCCCGAACCATTTTCACCATAAACAGCCTTTATCCGGTACTTTTCCGGATTAAAAGACTTATCAACATTTTTTTTGTAAAAATCCAGACGAACCTCTTCTTTGATACTTTTGATTCCTGCAACACTCATATTTAACAGGTAAACTCTATTCTCCATTTTCGTTACCTCTTTCATAGTCCGGTATTCTAAAAACAAATAATTGGCTATCCAACATCCTGATTATTGGAATATGCTTATTATATGTGACTCTTTATAAAAATATACAAAATGTATTTTTTTATAGTTTTATTATAAATGAAACACTCTGAAATGGCAATCTAAATTATGACACAATAAACGAGCACAATAAAGCCCCTGCCTATAATGGTCAAGGCAGGGGCTTGTCAAAACACTCTATCAGGAAACATAAATACATGCAATTTTTTCCAAAATAAAATGCATAATTTTTCCTTTTTCTTACTATACTATCGTATATATAATTCAATCAGAAAGGACATCCCTATGAAAACATACTTCAGTCTGAAAGGTATACTTAATCCCCAGGTTCCTACGGATAACCCGCCGCGCACGCCGCGCGACATGCTGCTTGACGATATCCGCAAAACGCAGTGCGCGCTCGAAATCGCCTACTCCGGCTTTGACAATGTAACAGACCCTGACCTGATAGACTGCTATATCTATGAGGTCAACTCAGCCCTGAAACGCTACCGTTTTCTGTTGCAGCAGGCGGAACAGATGCAGCTGTATGAGGAATACCATATGGATTCCCCGGACTGCTTTGACAGCGAACCGCTTGTGCAGTTCCAGCAGCCGGTCGTGTGAGCCAGAAGCTATATACTGAATCCCCTGCCCGCACTGTTGTAAAGCAGACTTTCATTGACATCTGACCTGCCATACGTAAATCCGGCATAAACGTCCTGTGCATTCTCCATAAGGGGCTGTGTGGTATCCTCCTTACTGACAGTGTGGTATGCGTCGCGCAATTTTGTGAACATCTGCTTGATTTCCGTCATATGTTCTGTCTTTACACAGGACATATTGTTTGCAATCTCCCTGTCCGCAAACGCATAGATGGAAAAAAGCGTCCTGGACAAGTCATAGGAAAAGTTCAGGCTGTTGCGAAGCTCCGCAATGCAGTTTCTTGCACACTGCATATCCTTTTTGAATTCTTCTTCACAGCCGATGTCATAGGCATCGGCTGCATCCTTTAAATATGTGAGAATCATATCATACAGGATAACGACAAGCTGCGTGCTGTTTGCCTGTGTGATACGTCTTGTAAATATCTGTTTCATTTCCCTTGTCATAGATATTCCTTACCTTTCACAGTATATATAAGGGCATTTCATATAACAGTTCATTTACTGTAGCAGCTGTAATACCTGCTGTGGCCTCTCATTTGCCTGCGCCAGCATGGAAGTGGACGCCTGCACAAGAACCTGTACCGTGGAGTACTCCGTCATCTCTGTCGCCATATCCACGTCCATAATGCGTGAGTATGCCGCCGTGACATTTTCCTCCGATGTATCGAGATTTGTGATGGTGTGCTCAAGGCGGTTTGCATACGCACCGATCTTTGCACGCACAGCCGAGAGCTGGTTAATTGCATTTCCGACAATGTCAATGGCAGCCGTCGCGGAAGCTTCTGTCGTGACATCAATTTTATCCACTCCCAGGTGTTCTGCCGTCAGCGCCGGAATCTCCAGCTCAATGTACTGCCCCTTATTTGCACCGACCTGAACGACCATGGCACCCATTCCCGTCACATCTATTGCAAGACAGTCATCAGGCGTGTTGCTTCCGACTGTATATTGTGTCCGGGTGGTCAGTGTCTCGGAGTATTTATAATCCTTGAGTTCCTTCGTCGTCATCGGACCGCCAAGGTCATTTGTATCCTGGAAAAAGTCCAGCGTGATGGTCTTTGGTGCACCAACCTGGTTCGTTTTTCCGTCTGTCGGCGTATAGGTGACCTGAAACTGCCCCGGCGGCACAGAATCATCAAATTTCACCTCGTTAATCTCGACCGCGCAATCCGGATCCGCACTCTTAAAATATTCTGCCAGGTCGCTCTTCAGGTCTCTTCCGTTATCGCCCGCAAAACCCGTATATATCTGTGTGTTGCTTGTTCCCAGCTTATCGCCCGCAGAGTCAACTGTATCAAAGAAATTGAGTTTTTTAATGTAATACCTGTTTCCATCCGGTCCCTTCACCGCAATATTCCTGTAACTTGTCACCTTGCTGTATGATGTTGTTGTAACAACACTGCTTCCGGTCGCAGTCTTCTCATATGTTTTTGTTATACTCTCGACAGCACCTGCAGCTGAATTTACAGTGGTCGTAGTCACGTCCCCGAGCGGAGTCCTGTCATTGAGCTTGATTTTCACTTCAAAATCATTCTCCGCCTTAATGACAATATTTTCATCCTCGACAAGTATCTTTGAACCGTCCGGAAATGCCTTCAGGCCTCTGAGATCCCCGGAGTACTGATTGACAGACGCGGTTGTCACGAGGGAATTGAGCAGCTTATCCTGGTCATTGTCTGCCGCATAATGCTCCTTGTGCGTGATGTCACCCAGTTTTTCCGAATAGGTGATGTCTATCAGGTTCCCATCCGGATCTTCCTTTCTTTTTTCCGAAATCTCAAACTCTGTTATCTTATCCTCATAGTGGTAATAAGTAAGCTGTCCAATCGCGTAAGTACCGCTTGCCACTCCCTCGGTGTATGACATAACCTTTACATTTTCCGAGTTTGTATATGCCTTGAATGCAAAACTGCCGTCAAGCAGGCTCTGTGCATTGTACTCTGTCGCTGACGCAATCCTGTCAATCTCGTTCACAAGCTGGTCGATCTCCTTCTGAACCATCTCCCTGTCCGAATCGGCATTGGTTCCGTTTGCAGCCTGTATCGCAAGCTCGTTCATTCTCTGTAAGATATCATGCATTTCCGCCATCGCGCCGTCTGCCGTGTTGACGGCTGACAGACCGTCGTTTGCGTTCTGGTTTGCCTGGTTTAAACTCTTTATCTGTGCATTCATTCTTCTTGCAATCGCAAGACCGGAAGCATTGTCCGCTGCACTGTTTATCTTGCATCCGCTCGAGAGCTTCTGTGTGGAAGCGGACACCCGCTTGTCATTATTATTCAAAGCATTTCTTGCTATAATTGATGATACGTTGTAATTAATTCTCATGCATTATTTCCCTCATCGCAACTAGTTCATAGTTACCCAATCTGTTTATTTTTCCTTTTTCAGCGCCGTCAGGAATGCCTTTGCAGTGCGGTACAGTTCGCCTGTCGGTACTTTGGTGTCCTTGCTGTTTCCGATGTCCCTGTCCTGTCCGAACTTGTTCAGGTCAACCGACTTTGTCTGCACAAGGCTGATGCCGACCTGCTTGTTGCCTGTCCTGCCAAGCTCTCTTGTAACTGCCTGCTCAAGCTGCTCCAAATCTGCCTTTCCCGCCCGGTTCTCATACACAACCATGCCGGAAATTCGTTTTTCCGTGACATCAAACTCGGCTGCTACCTTGCCAAACTTTTCCGTGTCAAATGTCACTGCCACCTTGCCGGTCTTTGACGCATTATGGTATATCTTCAGGTTGACGGATGTAATCTCCCCATCGATATCCATGGGAATCTCATAGTTTTCTTCCTTTGCCAGGTTTCCTGCCAGCGCAAGCCCTTTATAGAGTGCCTTTGCCGCCTTTACGTCAATGTGCGAGGACGCATTTTCATATATCATATGCTCCACTGCCCTGTTCGCCTCGCTGATGATTTCCTGATAGGATACCTTTGCCTGCCTTGCATCTGTCAGATTCTCGATAAATGCGTCTGCCTGCTTCAGTACATCGCCATCTGCCCCATCACTCTCCGGCAGCCCGCCGTCCTGTGAATCCGTCTCATCTGCATTGCCTGCATCCTTGTCATCCTGCCTGATTACTTTTCCAAAGACAGAACCCCTGTCAAATATCAGCATGGAAGCCGCCTGTATATTGTCGACATTGATTACCTGTCCATAGTTGACAAGTGCGTCGATAATCTGCTCGTCAATCTGCTCCACCTGATGCATGTCACTCTGAAAGTTTTTTAAATCCTCCGCCTTTTCTCTCGCACGCGCTTCACTGTCCTCGGAAACATGTGCTGCTTTTACGTTCTCTGCAAACTGCTCAATCGTGGTTTCCCCTGTGATATCCGCTGTATTGACTTTGTCAAAATCCGTGTTCTGTGCAAGCTCGTCGTTGATTTCACCGGAAAGTCTGGCGTAATATTTCTCCTGCGCCGCCTGCTGCTGTGACTCACTGCCGGAACGGTTCTGATAGCCAGCCTGAATCTGTGTGTCAATTGCCTTTCCTTTTGTGATCAGGTCTTCCAGTCCGCCAAAACCGTCATCCACGCGGACATCCATATTTTTATCTGCCGCTGTCCGCACTGCGGAAAGCATATTTTTGAAGTTGACCTGTGCGCCTGTCGCCACAAGGCTGCCTATCACTGCACCGTCTGATTTTTCTATCTGGCGGAACATCCTGTAAATGCCGATGTACGCCTCGCGTTCCTCCTGGCTGATTCCGTTGCTCCTGTCCAGTCTCTGTAGGAACCTGGAATATTTCTCGGCATCTGCCGCCGGATCCAAATCCCTGTTGTCCAGATAGGCTTCAAGCTCTTCCATTGTCATTTCAAGCGGGTTTTTCTGCTCGCGTATCATTTGCAGTGTGGCCGCCGGCGTCATGCGGCTTATCACGCCTGTCACCTGGCTGTCCGCCGCCTTTACGGCATTGATGTTTTCCTCGGTAATGTCCATGCGGTTATATCCAAGGATTCTGACTGCACGCCTGTTTGACTCGCTCGTCTCAATCCCAAGGTCGGTGAGTATCTCATCGATATTTCGAAATGCCTTGCTAATCTTGTCACCCAGGTCTTTGCGCGGCTCCGTCATCAGCGTTTCATATGCCGCGGATGCCCTGCCCTGCTGGCTCTGGTTCTGACCGCCGTTACCGCTGCCCGCATTCTGGTTTCCATTTTGTCCATTGAGCTGGTTTTCAAGCTCCTTTCCTGCCTCATGGATATGGAGGAGCGTACTCTGCGGAATTTTTGACAGCAGTTTTCCAAGGACGGCTGCCGGCATACCCGCCAGCTCCTTTGTCCTGGAAATCGTTTCTTCATATATAAGGGCGCGCTGTTCGTTCTGCGCCGCGTCCTCTCCCTGAAACAGGATGGAACGGATGTTGTTTTCCGCTGCCTTCAGGGCTTCGACCAGCTGCGAAAGCGCTGTCGTGTCGACGGAAATCCCTGCGCGCAGCAGATGCCTGTTTGCCTCCTCGGTCATTATCAGGCGGATTTCTTCCAGCTGCCTTCTCGCCTGTACTTCCTTCAGCGCTGTCTCGTCAACCGTGTCTGCACCCGGTTCCGCTTCTGTCATCTCCGCACTTTTATTCTCGGCAGATGTCTTTTCTGCATCTGTATTTTTAACGCCTGCATTGGAAACATCCTGCTCATCAATCTGGCGCTGTGCTTCCGACAGATTTTTGATATTGATTTCTTTCCCTGCCTCCACAGTCTCGTGGACTGCCTCGTCGGAAATGTTCGCTGTCTGCTCCATGATTTCATGTGCCTGCTGCGCAATGGACTGTTCCCCTGTCATGTCAGCCTGGACGGGCGCTTTTCCGTTTTCCATTGCGGTAACGCACATGTCCGCAATATCGCCCTGTTCCATGGGCAGTGACAGGTTCCTGAGGTCTGTGACCAGGGTCAGGTTCTTCGCATTCAGCTCAATGCCGTTTGACACAAGCCACTTTGCATTCTCCACCGCCTGCGCCTTCGTGTCCGCGTCGGTGTCCAGCCCCGCCTGCCCCACAACAGCGTCTATCTTCTGTTCCAGATTATCCCAGTTGATGTCCTCCGCCTTTTTCGCATAATATCTTGCACCGTTTCCTGCACCGTCACTATAATAGCCCTGGGACTGCCTGATTGTTTCTGCGCTTGAATACTGTGCCTTGTATATATTTTCAATTGTAGGCGATTTTCCGTTTACAACCAGATATTTGACAGCGTCCTCGGACAGCTCCCCAATGCCGGATGCCTCCATCACTGCACTGACAAGCTCTGCCACATTGTCAGCCGTAACAGGTATATCACTTTTACATAGTGCATCTGTAAGCTGGTTCACCAGTGCATTTGCATCCACCCTGCTTCCTGTTATCTGTTCTATTGTCGCCACATCCAGTTCGTCATTGTATCCCGCAACCTCGACTCCCGCCTGTGCCAGCGTCACCTTGATTCTGTCTACAATCGTCACATATGTCTCCACATCCGTACTTCCCGGCTGGAAGCCCTCCTCCTGCATTTTCTGGAGGTCTTCCCCTGAAACGCAGCTGGACATCACTATCATAAAGTCTTTCTTGGATTGAGCATTCGTATTAGCCGCCTGCTGCATAATATCTTCAGCGGTCATTCCATGACCTCCGTATGCCTCGTTATCCATAACTTTATCAGCGATGTCCAGTGTGTACCCGCTCCGCGATACCGTTGTGGTACCTTGTGCGTGAGCGGATGGTTTGTATGTAGTTGTAGTTGTTTCGGTGCTGCCTGGTCCAGAGACGGGGCGCTGCGCATCAATCGTTACATTCATACACATTCCCTGCTCTTTCTGTCAGTCTTATTCCCTTTTTGTTTCTTTTGAGACTACTGTTTGATATATATGTCGGAATATTTCCGGAAAAACTTAATGGTGTTATTCAATTTTCTGCGTAATCAAGTAAGGGAATGTCCTTCTCCACTACTCGCCGCGCGCCCCATGCGCCGCTTCAGCGGCATATTTCCTCTGCATGGGACTGCGCAATCGAATAGGGAAGAGCCCTCTTCCCTACTCGTGCGCCGGGCGTCCGTCAGCTTGCTGGCATATTTCATTTGGACGCCCGTGTGCATAAAAAGAATGCAGCCCTGCCAAAGGCTGCACTTTTTTACTTTATAGGAAATTGCGACAACGTAGACCATTTAAACAAAAAGCGAAGCTTTTTGCTAGATGAGCGCGCTGGCGCTCATCTTTTTTACTGTACCGCTATCACCCACAGGACGGCTGCCGATATCATAATCTGGATAATGGCAAATTTAAAGACGGTCTGGGCATTGGACCAGCCGAGGTTTTTGCGGACATGGTCGTGAAGCGGCGTCCGGACCTTTGTCAGAATCTTGATGTGCAGAAAACGCAGAAGCGACACTTTCACAAGACCGATTCCGCCATCCACCATAAGGACAAATGCCACCAGCAGGTACAGGAACGGACAGCCAGTCTTCATCACCGCAATGGCAATAAACAGCCCCATGGCTCGGGAGCCCGCATCCCCCATAAGCAGGCGGCTCGGTGTCGCGTTAAACCACAGGTAGCCAAGCACGCACGCGATAAAAAGCAATATCGAATAGGAAAATTCGTATGCCACGCCCATCCTTGTCATAATCATATAAGTGGTAAACAGCGTGATTCCTGTCAGTGTCCCTGACAGACCGTCAACACCGTCCGCGCAGTTCGTCACATTGATGGAGCCCCACACGAGTATCACCGCAAGCACACCATAGACAAGCGGCGGCAGTGTGATGACCTGCCCGGTAAAGGCAATGGTCACGGCGCTTCCATTGAAGTTGACCATCGTCACTGCCGCCATGACAGCGATGACCAGGTCAAGAAGTCCCTTGCGCAGCTCGCCCCATGAAACCCTCGCACAGTCATCCAGGTAACCTGTCATCATTGCCGCAACGGTGAGAATCAGATAAATCAGCATCTCACGGTCAACGTTTCCGAAAACCAGCATCGCCAGCACAAACACGAGAATAAACACAAATCCCGCACCGCGCGGTTTTCCCGCCGACAGCCCTCCGTCGTGCGCAAACTCACGCCCATGGTCACGCGGCAGTTTATTCATGCCCGCCGCCAGCATAATGCTGGTCAGAATATATGCAAATGCGACACCCAGAAATCCAATAATCCCATAATCCGATACATTCAGAAATTTATTTATCATTTCAATGTCTCCATTCTTGCCGATGCCCTGGTTTCGGGCGCAGGCACAATTTTATCCCAGTTCAAACTGAGCGTTATACAGCTTCGCATAAAATCCACCTTCCTTATTTAAAAGTGTTTCATGGTTCCCCTGCTCAATTATGTTTCCATCCTTCATGACAAGGATAATATCCGCCTCGCGAATCGTGGAAAGCCTGTGTGCCACGATAAAGCTCGTTCTGCCCTTCATCATTGTGTGAAATGCCTGCGATATCTTGATTTCGGTGCGCGTGTCGATGGAGGAGGTCGCCTCGTCGAGAATCAGCATCGGGGGCAGGCAGAGCATCACGCGCGTAATGCAGAGAAGCTGCTTCTGTCCCTGCGAGAGACTGCCGCCGTCCTCCGTAATCACCGTGTCATATCCCATTGGCAGACGTTTGATAAAGCTGTGTGCGTGTGCCGCCTTCGCCGCCGCAATGACCTCGTCGTCCGTGGCGTCCGGCTTTCCCATCACAATATTTTCCCGTATCGTGCCCGCATGGAGCCATGTCTCCTGCAAGACCATGCCAAAGCTCTCCCGCAGGCTTTTGCGCGTCATGTCCCTGATGTCAATGCCGTCCACCTGAATACTCCCGCTATTAACATCATAGAACCGCATCAGCAAATTTATGACAGTTGTTTTTCCGCATCCGGTCGGCCCCACAATCGCCACGCGCTGACCGGACTTGACTTCCAGGTTAAAATCCTGTATCAGCTTCTGGTCGGGATTGTATGAAAAATTGACGTTCTTCATTGTGATATTGCCTTTTGGTGCCTGCAAAACTGCCGCATTGTCCGGTTCCGGTATCTGCGGTTCCTCCTCGATAAACTCAAACACCCTGCCTGCACATGCCAGCGCGGTCTGTAATTCCGTCACCACGCCGGATATCTCGTTAAACGGCTTGGTGTACTGGTTTGCATAGCTTAAAAAGCTCGTAAGCTGCCCCACGCTGATATAGCCCCTTATCGCCAGGAATGCGCCGAGGATTCCCACGCCCGCATAGACCAGGCTGTTGACAAAGCGCGTACACGGATTGGTCAGCGATGAGAAAAAGATTGCCTTGACGCTTGCCTTTTGCAGGCGGTCATTGATTTCGCGAAACTGCTCCATTACCTGCGGCTCATGCCCAAACGCCTTCACGACTTTTTCATTGCCAATCATCTCGTCAATCAGCGCTGTCTGTTCCCCGCGCGTCTCCGACTGGAGCTTGGACATGCTGAATGTCCTTTTCGCAATAAATCCTGCGATAAAAAATGACAATGGTGTCAGTATGACAACGACAACCGTCGTTGAGACATTGATGGAAAACATAAAGACCAGTGTGCCGATAATCGTGACCACGCCTGTAAAAAGCTGGGTAAATCCCATAAGCAGACCGTCGGAAAACTGGTCTACGTCCGCAATGACGCGGCTCACGATATCGCCGTGGGAATGTCCGTCAATGTACTTGAGCGGCAGAATCTGCAGTTTGTGAAACGCCTCATCGCGCACGTCGCGCACGACCTGATAGGCAATCTTATTGTTACAGGTGTTCATCACCCACTGCACCACCGCCGTCAGGACGATAATGACTGCCATCTTCTTTAGTATATCCAGAATCCCGTCAAAATCTACTGCGCCAGGTCCAATAATACAATCCACCGCCTGACCGGTAAGAATCGGTATATATAAGGTAAGGATGACCGAAACTGCCGCAAGCACAATGGAAAAAAACAGGAAAATTTTATATTTTCCGATGTGGCGCAACACTTTTTTTAAAATATCACGATTTGAACTTCTATCTTTCATTCCGATTACCTCCGCGCTTTTTTGTCCGGAAATTGCGAATAATAGATTTCCTGATAAGTCACATTGTCCGCAAGGAGCTGCTCATGCGTGCCGATGCCTGCCACCGCACCATCGTCCATCACGACAATTTTGTCAGCATACATAATCGACGCCGCACGCTGCGACACAATGATGACCGTCATGTCATTTCCCATACCCTTCACCGCCGCGCGGAGCTTTGCATCCGTGGCAAAATCAAGCGCCGAAGCGCTGTCGTCGAGTATCAGGATATCGGGCTTGCGCACAATGGCACGCGCAATCGTGAGGCGCTGTTTCTGGCCGCCGGAGAGATTCTTGCCCCCCTGTGCAATCATAAAGTCAAGCCTGCCCTCCTTGGTGTCCACAAACTCCCTCGCCTGCGAGATGCGCAGTGCATCCTCAATATCCTGCTCTGATGCATGCTCATTTCCCCACAGGAGGTTTTCACGGATTGTTCCCTTGAACAAAACTGCCTTCTGCGGAACGACACCAATTTTTTCCCGCAGCGCGGCAATGTCGTAGTCCCTGACTTTCATTCCGTCCACAAGCACGCGCCCTTTTGTCGCATCATAAAAGCGCGGAATCAGGTTGACCACGGAGGTCTTTCCGGAGCCTGTACCGCCTATAATACCGACCGTCTCGCCTTTTTTCACAACAAAGTCAATATCCGTCAGGGATTCATCACCGCCGCCGCTGTAGGTAAGGCTTACATGGTCAAAGATAATCGCCGCCTTCTCGTCGCCGTCATTGATATTTTCTATATCCTCCCGGTCAAAGGCACCGTTCTCCATGCTCGACGTGATGCCAAAGATACCCTCGACGCGCTTTGCACAGGCAAGTGCCTTTGTGAGCTGTATAATGAGGTTTGCCATCTTGACAAGCTCCACAAGAATCTGTGACATATAGTTTACCAGCGCGACCACCGCGCCCTGCGTGATGATGCCGTTGTCCACGCGGACAGCCCCTGTCCACAGGAGTATGACAAGCGCGATATTGATGATGATATACGTCACCGGATTCATCGCTGCCGAAATTTTGCCGACAAACACCTGTGTGTTCAGCAGCAGCTCATTTTCCTGCTCGAACGCCGACGTCTCCGACTCCTCATTGCAGAATGCACGGATGACACGCGCGCCCGCAAGGTTTTCGCGCGTCCTGCCAAGGATTTTGTCGAGCGCCGCCTGCACCTTTTTGTACAAGGGCATGCTGGCGAGCATAATCCCGAACACGACAATGGCAAGCAGCGGAATCGTCACCACAAAAATAAGCGCTGCCTTCACATCCACGGTAAACGCCATCACCATTGCGCCGAACACAATAAACGGAGAGCGCAGCAGCAGGCGCAGCGTCAGGTTGACACCGTTTTGAATCTGGTTGACATCACTCGTCATGCGTGTGATGAGCGTGCTGGTTCCGATGGTGTCAAGCTCTGTATAAGACAGCCCCTGTATATGCGAAAACAGGGCATTTCTAAGCTTTGTCGCAAATCCGACTGCCGCCTTCGCACTGAAATACTGCGCGGTCACCGAGCTGGCAAGCCCCACTGCCGCCAGCAGCACCAGCACTGCCCCCATCCGAAAAATATACGGCGTGTCGCTGTCTGCGATGCCGTTGTCAATGATTGCCGCCATGACAAGCGGCACCATCAGCTCAAAGGAAGCCTCAAGCATCTTGAACAAAGGCGCCAGAATGCTTTCCTTTTTGTAATCTTTTATGTACTTTAACAAGCTTTTCATAAAAGTTTTCCCTCCGGTTCATTTCTATGCTCCGGCTTGCATCCCCTGCCCAGCCGTGTTACTATTTTACTGGCGGCCGAAAAGGCTGACCGCCGATACTCACGGCAGATTTCATCTGTCGTGAGTATATCATAACACAAACAAGGGAGGCGGACAACCTATGAATCTTGATTTCAATTCGACACATTCCACGCGTTATCTACAAGTGTATGACTACTATAAGGACCTGATTGTCACGGGGCGCCTGATGCCGGGGACGAAGATGCCCTCCATCCGGCGCGGCGCGGTGCAGCTGGGACTGAGCCGCACGACCATCGAGACTGCCTACCTATGCCTTGCAGCGGACGGCTATATTATTTCCAGGCCGCAAAGCGGGTACTATGTCACAGACCGGACGGCAACTGTGGTTTCCAGCAAGGATGTCCGCGACGCGAAGACCGGTAATGCACATGAAAACAAAATCATGTACAATTTTACGTCAAACAATGTGGATGCGGACAGCTTTGACTTCAGCCTGTGGCGGCGCTATATCAAAAGTACGCTGCGTCAGGACGGACGTATGCTGACCTACGGCGAGCCGCAGGGAGAGTACGAGCTGCGCGAGGTCATCTGCCACTATGTCGTAAACAAAAGAAACGCCGTCTGCCGCCCCGAAAACATCGTAATCGGCGCCGGCTCCCAGACGCTGCTCAATATCTTATGCCCGCTCATCCGGAAGCGCCAGACCGTCTGTTTTCACGATACACGCTTCGCGCAGGGTATGGTAATTTTTGAAGATTACGGATTTGATATCGAAAAAGACAAGGGAAATGCAAGTGTGCTCTACATGACACCGTCCCACATGACTTCACTTGGCGACGTAATGAGTGTCGAAAAGCGGCTTGCGCTCTTAAAGGAATGTGCGGTTCATGACCGGCTGATTATCGAGGATGACTACGACAATGAATTTCGTTATTTCAGCAAGCCGATTCCATGTCTCCAGGGGCTTGCCGGCGGCGAGAACGTGGTCTATCTCAGCACTTTTTCAAAACTCCTGCTGCCCTCCATCCGCTTAAGCTTCATGATCCTGCCTGACTCCCTGCTGCCCCTGTACGAGAAAAAAAAAGCGCTCTACAACCAGACCGCATCCAAGTCGGAACAGCTCGCCCTGTGCCAGTTTCTGCGCGACGGACACCTGGAAAGCCAGATCCGGAAGCTGAAACGCCTGTATTCCGGCAAGGCAAAAACCTTATCCTTGCTTTTGGAGGAAGCCTTTGGCGAACAGGCAAAGGTATACATGGGTGAATCCGTTTTTCTGGTGCACCTCCGGTTAAGGTGTCCCCTGTCCAGCGATGCCCTCTGTCAGGAGCTTGCCAAGAGAGGACTTCTGGTATTTCCCATCCACAAGTCCTCTGCCGCAAACGATAGCGATGCGCATATCGCGCTCTCCTGCTGCGAGGTTTCAACGGAGCGCTTTGCCGATGCCGTCATGCTGCTGAAAGAAACCGTTGCACATATATGATTTTGCAAAAGAAGTCAGCACCGCAGCCTGCTCATGACCCGGAACAGTTTCCGGATGTCTATCGGCTTCGCCAGATGTTCATTCATCCCGGCGTCCTTTGCCAGTGCGATGTCCTCCTCAAATGTGTTCGCTGACAGTGCAATGATGGGCACAGCCTTCGCATCCGTCCGATTCATGCCGCGAATCACGCGAGTCGCCTCATATCCGCTCATAACCGGCATCATCAAATCCATGAGCACACAGTCAAACGTTCCCGGCTCGGATGCCATAAACGTGTCCACTGCAACCTGTCCATCGTTCGCGGTCACGACCTCTGCACCTGCCTCCTTTAACATGAATTCTACGATTTCACAGTTGATTTCATTGTCCTCCACCAAAAGGACACGCATTCCGGCAATATTGCTCCGCAAATTCTGCTCCGTGTCCACAGGCTGCGCGCGCCATGTCCCATCAATTTGGAGCGGAAGGGTAATCCGGACAACAGTACCCTTGCCAATCTGACTGTCTACCACAATGGTACCCTTCATCTGGTCTACCAGCTTCTTCACAATGGACATGCCAAGCCCGGTACCGTTGTAATGCGTCCTTGCGCCCTGATGTTCCTGGGTAAACGGTTCAAAAATGTGCTTCTTAAATTCCTCACTGATGCCAATGCCGGTATCTTCAACCACAAAAAGGTAATCTGCCCTGCCACCCTTACATACGTCCTCCTTTACCTGGATAAATACAGAGCCATGGGGACGGTTATATTTGAGGGCGTTTTCGATGACATTCATCAAAATCTGTTTTAAATGAAGGGGATTTCCGATAAGCCGCCGATGCTGCAGGTCAACCTCCTCCAGCACCAGCCGGATTTCCCCTTCTTCTGCCTGAGGGGACAGGATTGTGATGCAATCCTCCAACGTTTCACACAGGTCAAACGGTTCCTCCACCGCCACCGGCCTGCCGCTCTCCAGCTTGCTGACCTGAAGGACGTCGTTCACAAGAGACAGCAGATGCTCTGTTGACACGCGGATTTTCTTCTGGCATGCGCCCTGCTGCTCCAAATCATTCCGGCTTTTCTCCATGATGGCAAGCATTCCCAGGATCCCATTAATGGGTGTGCGCAGGTCATGGGACATGCGGGAAAGAAATTCGCTTTTTGCCGAATTTGCCCTCCTTACCTTCTCCAGCAGTTCCATAATCGCCTGCTCCTGCTTCTTCCTCGTCACCATAATCTCAGTGATATCCTGATGGTACCCGTTGAGGCTTACACCCGGTTTTTTGAATGTTTTGTCCGGCACACCGCCACAGCGCACATAGATTTTCCCAAGCGTTGGATGATTCCATGGATAAATCACCTCGGAACGTCCTGTTTCCAATATGTCCGTCACTGCTTCCTGCACCATATCCACATAGTCCGGGTCAATATTTGCAAACCAGTGCTGGTAGCACTCCTCCGGATTCACTTCTTCCGACACTCCCAGCAGAATCCGCATGGTTCGGTCGGCATACATCCTAGGCTGACAGCCCTCCTCCAGCTCAATCGTCCAGATTCCGGTTCTAGCCCCCTCCAATATGTCTTCCAGCTTCTGCCTTGTTTTCAGCTTGTACTTCTCTTCCTGTTCCACCACGCCGTTGACATCCCGCAAGGCAAAAATCGCACAGTGCTCTTTCTCCGTGGCTGAAAAGTGCATCTCCATGTGCTTCAGGCCACAGGAGCTGTCCTTCACCTGGTACCGGACATAAAACTTTCTATTTGTCTTTAGCTGCGTGAGCACGTAGTCCTTTTTCGTCGCAGCGCGAAGCCGCTCCTGGTCATGGGGAATAACATAATGGGTAATATACTGCTCCATTGCCGGCTGGTAGCCATCCCGAAAGCTGCCGCCCCAGTCCATCCCAATCCGTCCGCTGTCCCGGTAAATCTCGCACGCACCCGTTTCAAAGTCCACCTGACAGATATCCAGATAATCTACGCTGAGCGCGTGGAGCACGTTGTAGCTGCGCTTTTGAAGCTCACGGAACAGATTGCGCCGTTTCAGGGAGGACACGATAAAATATGCCGCCGTCTCAAGCATATTCGACGCGTATTCCAGCGTTTTTGCAGGCGGGTTGTCCACACCGTAAAAGCCGATAACCTTCTCGCCGTCATAAAGCGGAACCACCACGAGAGAGTGGATGTTCTGCCGTCTCAGGGTATCGTACGGAAGAGGGTCTGTTTCCCGGATATCTTCCAGACGTTCTATGACGATATGTCTGCCAATGCCAAACCGCTGATACCAGCTTGCACAAATCTCCGGGGACAGATTCTGGAGATTCTCCTTTTCCGGCTGCACCCCGTCGGCTGCCCACTCATAGGTATTATCGTCACCGCCGGACGCATTCTGTTCAAATATGTAGGTTCTCTCCCCATTCAGCGCTTTTCCCAAGTGTTCAAGCAGCACTTCCAGCGACTGATCCGGGGTCTCCTCCAGAAGGGCGACGCGAAGCCCCTCATTGATGACAGTCTCCAGATTCTGAACGCTCTGCATACCGCTGTTCTGCCCGCGCTCCTCATCAACCGGTGCGCTTTCGCCGGTTCGTCCAAAAAGCTCCCTTGAATCATTCATATGTTTATCCTCCATGTAACATAGCCTGCTGACATACTTCCTGCAGGGGAATGACCTTCTACCATGCGCCGCCTTAGCGGCATACTTCCCCTGCATGAGGCTACACAATCGAGCAGGGAAAAGCCATCTTCCCTACTCGTGCGCCGGGCGTCCGTCAGCTTGCTGACATATTTCATTTGGACGCCCGTGTGCATAAAAAAACACTGGGTTTTCCAATGCCCCCCAGTGTCTCCAATTTTTCCAAATCGTTGCGACAAGATTCGAACTTGCGACCTCTGCGTCCCGAACGCAGCGCTCTACCAAACTGAGCCACGCAACGAAATATATACGGCTGTCCATGTCTTTTGGACAGCTACGTATATATTATACTGGATTTTCAAAATAATGCAAGTGTTTTTTCACTTATTTTTTACAACTTTTTTATTTAACCTTTTCGAGTACCCACAGCTGGCAGTCGCCGCCCCAGTAATTCCACTGTGCAATATTGCCGCCTGGCACAGTGCTCCACTCAAATACATCCAGGCAGGATGCCCCGGAAGTGATACCGGTCTTAATCGCATATACCCCTGCGGAAACCTCTGCTACCTGAAATTTCTGGTTGTTTGTCCCTTTATAGGCATACTGTAAAATATTGGCGCCGTCCGCAGTGCTCCTGCCGGCGACATCGACTACCTTCTGGAATCCTGAAGCCCCCGTGTAAATCGTGTAATATCCGTCTCCTGCCGAAACCAGCTTGAACTGCTGCCTTGCAGAGCCATCATAGGAATACTGCTGTATATTGGCGTTGTTGTCACCCGAACCGTTGACAACATCCAGATACAGGCCGTTAAAAACGTTCTTAATATAATAGGTGCCATCCAATGCCGCACTGTTGTATACGCCTGATGACGTTTTGCTCGGCGCACCGCTGATGTCATTAAAAACATACAGGGATTTCATTGCCTTCCCGGTGTTGTCAAAAAGTGTCATGTTGTCCCATGTCGAACCGCCGTCATAGCTGGAGTAATACTGTACCTTGGAGCTGTAAATCCGCTCATAATTGCCTGATGAGGAGGAAGCCCATCCAGAGCCGTATGTCCCCCATGTATGAGAAGGCACTGCAATCCACTCCGGTTCCCAGTAGAACGCACCAATTCCATATCCCCATTTCGACGCATTCACTTTCGCAACTGCCGCAAATACGTCACGCAGCGCCTGTGCCTGTCCATCCACACTCACACTGTAATTGGAGCACACCATTCCAGACGCGTCGCCAATATTGTTTCCCTGTGAATCTGCATTGTAATATGTAAATGGGTAAGCCGTCTCTGCAACCATGACCTTTTTGTTATATTTCTGCGCAATATAGGTCAGTGTCGAAGCCAGATCGTTTGCCGAACCATGCCACATAGGATAGAAGGATGTGGCAAACACGTCATAGTCCACACCCTGCTTTGCCATGCATTCCGCATACCATTTTCCGTTTTCGAGCAGGTCCGTAAAGTGAAGCACCTTTAAAACCGATCTGCCATATGTGCGGTTGATGTCATCCACCGCATAGCAGCCCTGCTGCATCAGCTGTGCGACGCCGGAGCTGAAATCCCACACGCCATCATAAATTCCGCCGACGCCTGCCATCGTGCTGTTTGTCTCGTTTCCAATCTGAACCATGCCGACATTCACACCGTAGTTGAGCAGCTCCTGCAGGCTCTGGTAGGTAAAATTATACACGGCATCCTTTTTGTAGGCAAGGCTGTAGTTTGCCCATTCCTTCGGTGCAAACTGTTTTGCCGGGTCTGCCCAGAAATCAGAATAATGGAAGTCAATCAGCACTTTCATGCCTGCATCCGTGGCTCTTTTCCCCAGGATCTTGGCATTGTACAGGTCGCAGTTCCCCGCACCGTAGCCTTTATAGGGCGGCTGCGCATCATACGGATTATTCCAGACACGAATCCGTACGTAGTTTACGCCTGCCCCGGACAAAATCTCAAAGATATCCCCGGATGTCCCATCCAGATAGGAAAAAGAGGCGCCGCTTTGTTCCAGTGCGATGACCGCCGAGATGTCGACCCCCTTTGCAAAATCAGCCGGCATATTTGAAACAGTCGATACGCCGGACACAGATGATGCCGCCTGTACGACATCCGCCGTTCCAAAGGCGCCGCCTCCCAGACAAAGGGAAACCGCAGTCGCCATTGCCAGTACATGTGCCATGAGTTTTTGAAAAATCCTTCTTCCCATAGTACTCCTCCATTCATCAAAAAAGGTGCCAGCACACTTGACATTTTGCACAAACAGGCAAGTGCGCAACCGTTTGTTCATCTTCTCAAAGTATAGCATTGCTTAGAATCATCTGTCAATATGACACAATCAACAAGACTATGACAGCATAATATGTATAATACTTCCAATTTCCGCCAGATTGTCACACATTCCAGGCAGCGTTGACAGTCGAGCAGGGGAAACACCCCCTACTCGCCGCGCGCCGAATACCACGCAATCAAAAGTCCTGCTGCCAGAAACAGCAGGGCACCGCCTGCCATCCCCGCATCAAACCACTGGGAAAGGTCAATCGCATCTGACATACCCACGACCGCCAGTATGGCAAGTCCGATTCCGACAAGCCCCTCGCCGGCAATCAGCCCGGAGCAGAACAGAATGCCGCTGCCTGCCTCACCGTCTGTATCTTTCGTCCGCCGAAACCGCATCTGCCTGATGACGCCGCCCGCCATAATCGGCACGGAAAGCTTTAACGGAAGATACAGCCCGATTGCCACAGGCAGTACTGGGATTCCGAGGACTTCTATCACAACCGCGATGAACACACCGATAAAAACGAGTGTCCACGGCAGGCTGCCGTTCATGACACCTTCCACAATCATTTTCATAAGTGTCGCCTGCGGCGCGGACAGCTCAGTGGAGCCAAATCCCCATGCCGCATCCAGCAGTGTCAGCACGCCGCCGATGGTAACAGCAGACACCACAACGCCAATCAGCTCCCCCACCTGCTGTCTCCTGGGCGTTGCCCCCAGCAGGTAACCGGTCTTTAAGTCCTGGGACGTATCACCGGACATCGCCGCGATAATACAGATAATCGAGCCAATGGCTATCGCGCCAACCATCCCCTGCGCGCTGCTGTTTCCGGCTGATTTAAGCGCCATTGTCGCAAACAGCAGTGTTGCAATTGCCATGCCGGAAACCGGGTTATTGCTGCTTCCCACAAGACCTACCATCCTCGATGATACCGTTGCAAAGAAAAAACCAAACAGTGCAATCAGCAGCGCCCCTGGAAAGGAAACTGGAATATCCGGAAAAAACGCAATCGCCAGTATAAGCAGTACAATGGCGGTTACAACCACTTTCATATTGATATCCGACTCTGTCCGCTTTGTCTTTGCGCCCATGCCTGTCCCATTTGTCTTAATATCTTTTATGGTCTTTGCAAAAGTCGCGGTAATCAGCGGCATCGACTTAACCAGGCTGATGATTCCGCCCGCTGCCACTGCCCCTGCCCCAATATAGCGGATATAGCTGCCCCATATGACTTCTGCACCCTGTGCGGCGTACATCTGCGCGATGCTAACTGCCCCGGGGTAAAGAACCGTGTCACCGCCAAAGGATACAATCGCAGGTATCAGCACAAACCATCCCAAAATGCCGCCTGCAAACAAATAGGAAGAGATTCTCGCCCCGCAGATATATCCCACGCCAATCAGGGCAGGATAGACCTCCGTCGAAAATTCTGTCCGGAGCGCCCTGACCGGAATGGTAATTGTGCCAGAGGCAGCCTTTAATCCGTCAATAACAAATTTGAATGCCGCAGAGATTCCCATTCCGGCAAAAACAGCACGCGCGGAAGTCCCCCTGTCCTCCCCGGCAAGAAGCACTTCCGCGCATGCCGTACCCTCAGGGTACGGAAGCGTGTCATGTTCCTTCACAATCAGCGCATTCCGAAGCGGCACCATGAACAGGACACCAAGAAGCCCTCCCATCAGTGCAGTCAGTGAGATGGAAAGCATTCCCGGCGCATCGCTGACCCCCTCCTTTTCCCACAGGAAAAAAACAGGCATTGTAAAGATGGCGCCTGCCGCGAGCGACTCCCCTGCCGAACCGATTGTCTGCACCATGTTGCTTTCCAGGATGGACTTCCTTTTTAGAAGAATGCGCAGAACACCCATGGAAACTACTGCTGCCGGAATTGACGCAGACACCGTCATCCCGACACGCAGCCCAAGGTATGCATTGGCAGCGCCAAACACCACTGCCAGCAGCACACCTGTCACCACGGATGTTATGGTAAATTCCGATACCGCCTTTTCTGCCGGAACATATGGTTTAAATTCTTTTCCGTCTTTCATCCCATTAAACTCCATCATTCCATAACATTTCTCTCATTTCTTTATATCCCGTCCCGATACACAATTTCCCCATCAATGATGGTCATCAGGGTGTTGGTGAATACTTCCATGGGATTGCCGTCAAAAACTGCAATGTCGGCATCCTTTCCAGGCTCTATGCTTCCGATTCGCTCTGATACGCCGCATATCTCAGCCGCATTGACCGTCATTGCACGGAATCCGTCTTCCAGCGAAAGCCCATGTTTGACGCTAAGCCCCACACACATTGGCAGTGACTGAATCAGCGACACCGGGTGGTCTGTCGTGACTGCCACCGTCACGCCCGCATTGGCAAGGATTCCGGCAGTCTTGAATGCCACATTCTGGACTTCTATCTTGTTCCTGGATGCCAGGTCCGGCCCCACGATAGCCGGAAATCCCTCCTTTGCAAGCTCCTCGGCAATAAGATGTCCCTCGCTGCAATGGTCGAGTGTCATATTCAGCCCAAATTCCCTGGCTATGCGAATCGCCGTAAATATGTCATCTACACGGTGCACATGCGCTTTCAGTGGAATTTTCTTTTCAAAGACAGGGCGCCATGCCTCATAATGGAGATTATAGTCCGTCTCATTCCGGCTGTACTTTTCCAGATAATCCCGCGCGTTGACAAGCTCATTCCTGAGCATTCCCGCAATCGCCATACGCGTCACGGGCGACGTATTCATGCCTGCATAATTCACTTTTGGGTTCTCCCCAAAAGCAACCTTCATGGCGGAGGGAAACTTGAGAATCAAGTCGTCAATCCGCCTGCCGCTTGTCTTTACAACGGCAAACTGACCGCCGACAACGTTCGCGCTGCCGGGGCCGATATTCGCCGAAGTAATGCCTGCCCGCACTGCGTCCGCAAATGCCGCGTCCATGGAGTTAATGGCATCTATGGCGCGCAGCATCGGCGTGACGGGGTGGACTGTCTCGTTACAGTCATCACCCTCCTGCCCTTTTTTCTCCTCCGTGATGCCCATATGGCAGTGCGCCTCAATCAGGCCTGGCATTACTAAGTGATGATTCACATCTATTTTTATGCAATCCGCTGAATCCGGGAGTTCTATGACAGGAGACACCTCGAGGATTTTTCCGTTTTTTATCAGGATACTCCCCTCGAAGATATCTTCCTTATACTGTCCGCGTATCGTGTCACTCATGCTGCGGATTGCCGCATTTTTCAATAATAGCATTTTGTTACCATGCCCTTCCTGTCATTAATTTTTTCAATTAATTTCTGTTGAGCGGATCAACGGGCACCCCGTCCTTTGTAAGCTTGTAGTAAATGTTTGCTCCCTCTTCCGTGTAATAGATGGTCGGCTTTGCAATTTTTCCGACCACATCGCCGGCAGAAACCCTGTCGCCCGGCTCTAAGCTGATATCGGTAAGCTGTCCGTAGGTAAGCGCATATCCGCTTCCTAAATCAAAACGAATTGTATTTCCGGTCTGCGCGTCATAGTAAACATCCGTCACAATGCCGTCTGCTGCCGCAGTGATTGTCTGTCCCTCACTTGCCGCAACGATAAGCGCGGGATTGTAGTGATACTGCTGCATCGTTGTGTGATACACTGCCTTGTCCATGCTGTAATCCATCAGCACATCCCCGACAACCGGAAGTGCCAGTGCGGCAACATCTGAAAATGTAAGGGGCGTATCCTCCTGGCTGCTTTGTCCTTTTCCGTCCATAAACACTGCCGCCTTGTCCGTGCCTTCGATTGCCTTGTCCTGTTTCGTGTTTTCAACCTGTCCGGAGTTCACCTCTGTAAAAGCGGGGTCGACATCCATGTCGTTATTGTCGCTCAGATCATACATATCATCATCTACGAACCTGGAATCGCCTTTGCTTTTTCCTCCGAGATCCGCATCTGCTTTGCCCGACACAAACCTGGTGTCCGCCAGGCCGGCGCCATCTTCCTCTGCCGTGATGTTTTCAGGGTTTCCGCCCTGCTCAAGTTTTGCAAAATCTATCCGATTTTCTTCCTTTTCCGCGTCGCCCTGCGATGACATGTACACGCCCGCAAGAGTAAGTGCCGACAACACAAATACTGATGCTGCAATGATACTGATCTTTTCTTTCTGCAAGGCAGGACGTCTGTTATTTCGTCTGTTCATCCTTTCCCTCCATTTCCGGCAAGCCATACGTTTTTGCCTGTACATAGCATTGACTCGTTGAAAGGATTTTATGCAGACATTTTACTCGTAAATATTTACCTTTATATCACCAAAAAAGTACTTTAAAATTTCGTAAAAATCCATGCCCTGACGTGCCAGCTCATAGGCATAGTTCAGGGAAAAACCAACCCCGTCGCCCGCCTCCGACACAAGCATTCCCGATGCGGATGTGGTAAAAAAAGGAGCGGCGATTACCTTGTTTTCTCTTGTAATCACCGCTCCTTTTGTCGCTTCCGCCGCCCTTTCAAGCTCGTTTAGCCGGATGCCCTTCTCATCGTCTGACAGTACATCCGTATGTATTTTGTAAAAATTTGTCTTTTCCAGCCTGATTGTGTCGTATTCGAGAATGTCCGGGCGCTGGCCGGACTCCCACGCAGATACGATATTGCTGCGGCACACAATGGATAGCGCCTTGAGGTACTCCTGTTCGGGGTCGTGGGCAGCATCCTCGCCCGCGATAAAATCCTCCGAGGTGCTGAATACAATTTCCTCCGGTATCATCCGGTACATGACAAGCCTAGTCAATGTTTCCGGGCTGTAGTAAAATATACCGATATCCTCGTCCACGGCGACCGCAAAGCACTCATCCAGAAAGCTCACCTCCTTGGCTTCACGCTTCCACGCACTCTTGTCCGGCCTGACAAACATCGTGCCCACAAGCGGAATACAGACAATAAACACCACTACCTTCGGAATTCTCTGTAAAATTTTAACCATACAAATTCCCCATCCTGTATCCTTATTATAAGTATTATGCAGAATTGGTAATCCTATTCGTAATTCCTGAACCGTTATTCTTTTTTACAAATACAGAAAAAAATACTTGCATAATTTATTAATATGGCAATAATAAATTCCGCAAAAATGGATGAGGCAGATAGTGCATATGGCTTCACAGCTGCTTCCGAAATAATTACAAATTTTATAGGTTCCAATACGGCTGATATTGTTATTATTTGTAATAATGACCATATTGTTTTTTCTACAAGAAAATGTCTGATTAAAAAAAATTTATCCATGCCTATTTTCCACAAAGACCAATAATCATTTCCTTTTTTTATAAATAATATCATTTGTCCCAATAGCACAAGCAGGATGCTGGAAAAAGCTATAATGAGACAATAATTCAGTAAAATGTATTTCTGTGCAGCTATAAATTCTTTTAGATAACCGGATAAACGTTGATTTTTGTCTATATATGCATTTGAATCTTCAAATAAAATTTCTGCCAGTATTGTGTCACTGGTATTTCCGGCAATGGCATATTTCAAAGAAACATCCTCGTTTTTTATATACAGTCTGTCTATTTCTTTACATGTGGCAAATGTAAAACCAATCATATCATTTGTTTTGACATCTGTATACACCTCAGCGACCTTACAATTCAGTATGTTTCCACACAGACGAATAGTAAGTATATCATTTGGTTTAAAATCAATCATATTTCGAAAACAGTTATTAACATAAATACCATAATCTTCTATTCCTTTGTGTGTGTTGTCTGCATAGATACGGAGCAGCCTTCGTTTTATTGTATTTGCACTGTCTTCTTTATATTCTTGTGCAATACCTGAATTTAAACAGTCCCACAGATTCACGTTGTTTACCTTTAATAGTTCTATTTCACTTTCATAATATTTCTCATAAGTAACATCATTTTGGATCAGTATATTCTCTTTGTCTGTTGACAGCATCGTGCTGTACAATATACCATCCTCAATGGATTCAGCGTCCTTTTCTAAATTTGTATAATAATCAGGAATGACACTGAAAAAGAAAGCCATGATAATCATGCATATATTTAAGACATTTAACGATAATATCGTAATTCCTAGTTTGTTTCTCATTTCTTTTACAAGAAAAAAATTATTTTTTCCAAGCAGCAAAAAATGCATTGTTATTTTTGCAATGCCTAAAAAGAACAGATATAAAATGCCAAAAACGATTCCAATTATTATAGAAAAAATGATTCCAATAGGCGACTGAACATAAACATAAGTTGCTGCCATCATCAATACAGTCACAATAAGTTTCATTTTTATTGGCGTTTTGGGTACATCATTCGTTTTATTTTCTGTAATACTTTTTAATTTATGTGATAATATCAGAAACAATGCAGCTGTATCAAATAATACTAAAAAAATTATAGGGATAGTTACATGCATCACTTGCATAAACGACAGACTTTGCGTTCCAAAGCCACCTGGTAAAAATATATATGCAAATACTGATCCTATTGGAAGTCCAATAAGCACCCCCTTTAATTCCATAGATAATATTTCTATCAATAACAGCTTATATAAATCTTCATATTGAATACCTAATTTCATAAAAATTATGTAATCATTTTTTCTGTCCATAATAAAAATGGAAAACGACCAAGCAATACATATACTACATATAATCATTGCAGCACATGATGACAGCTTTAACACATTAATTTGAAGATTTACTCTAGGACTTACATAATCCGACAGTTCTTCCATTGTCCGAATGCAGAAATCCGGTTCCAGCAAGTTTTGTAATCGTTCAATCAGTCCACTATCCGCACTCTCAACAAATGCCGTATTATATCTGTCAAAATCCGGTAGTATTATATATACGCGTCCCAATGCTTCCTGTGCCACCTCGTACTCACAGCCAGCTGCGCTAAAGCAGGGTTTTTCATCTATAATTTGACAAACGCGAAATTCTGCACTGTCATATTTTTCAGAATGCAGCTTGATAAATATGGAATCGTTGACTTGAATATTGAATCGGTTTGCTATTTTTTCCGACACAGCCACTTCGCCAGCTTTTAATGTATCTATTCCCATTGAAGATATCAATTTGTCATTATCAAGCACCGTTATCGCAACCGAATCAACATTTTGATCAGCAATTATATTTGTATTTGAACAAAATGCCAGGGAAAAATCATACTTTTTGGCTAAATCCCTTATATCTGCGATATTCTTATCACTAAAATCATTTTCAAGGTATTTACTATCATAAATCTTTATATTTGCCCCATTCATCTGATTGAAACTGTCAAATGTGTTTTCCTTGTAAATATGCATAATTAATTGCATTGAAAAAATAATGCCTACGGCGAAGGCTAATGACACGACGCAGGCAAATTTCAATACGATATTATTTTTAGCATTGTTTTTGTTATATAACTTAAATAATTCAATAATCATTTCAACCTCTGTGAATATTATTTATATGAATGTTCCATCTTTTAATAACAATATTTTTTCTCCATATTCCGCCATATTTTGATCATGCGTTACAACAACAATAGTTGTTCCGGAATCCTCATTAATACGCCTTAACAAATCCATCACTTTATGACCATTCTTACTATCCAATGACCCCGTCGGCTCATCTGCCAGGATTAATTCGGGTTCGAGTATAAGTGCTCTTGCAATTGCTGTTCTTTGCTTTTCACCCCCTGATAATAAAGAACATTTCTCTCTCCTTTTTTCATACATGCCAACCTTGTTTAAAAAACAACCTATTTTTTCATCTCCATAATTCTTTATTCTTGAAAACAGTAGTGGTAATTTCAAATTTTCTTCCACAGTCATTGATTCAATCAAATTAAAATCCTGAAAAATCATTCCTATATGCTGTCTGCGAAACGTTACCATCTCTTTTCCATTCAGGTTCTGCATAGACTGTCCTAAAATTGTTAACCCGCCTTCATATTGAGAATCCAATCCGCCCAGAATATTTAGCAGCGTACTCTTTCCGCTGCCACTTGGCCCCATAATTGAAATAAATTCCCTTTTATTGATGTTTATTGATATGGAATTCAAAATTGAGACTTTATGGTATGCATTGTCTATTGATTTACTTATATCTTTGGCTTCTATTATTATAGGCATTTTTTACTCCTTACAATTTGTTAACAGTGAATATAGTACGCATCCTTTTGATAGTTTTGCATTATCACCATAATCAACTATCTTCCCATAATCCATTACATATATATTTGGAATGCTTATAATAGCATTTATCCTATGAGATATTAAGATAATTGTTTTCGTTTTTGATAGTTTTATGAGTAGATTTATAATTTCTTTTTCAGTTTTCCCATCTAAATCAGATGTTATTTCATCCAATAACAGTATTGAAGGATTCTTAATTAATGCCCTTGCTATTGCCAGTCTTTGCATCTGACCTCCAGATAATCCATTTAAATATGTGTCATAGCCCTTCTCTAAACCATTAATATATTCAGTCAATCCAACGTCAGCACAAACTTTATCTAATATGCTATCATTAACAACGCCATTGCCAAACAAAAGATTATCTCTAACAGAACCAGAAATAATTACAGGATGTTGTTGAACCAAACCAATATTCCGCCTTATGCATTCTAAATTTATGTCCTTAATGTTAGTATCACCAATATAAATATTACCAGAATAGTGTACATAAAATTGCTCAATTAATGAGAAAATTGTACTTTTACCCACTCCATTCTTCCCAATAATAACTGAAATATTTTGTTTTTTAAACTTAACCTTGAGTTTATTAAGCACATATTTTGTTCCTTCCTTATATGAAAAACATACATTATCAAAAAATATATCTGCATTTGCAAAATTCTTATAAGTTATTTCCTTTTTTCTATAACTCTTTTCTTCACTTATACTTAAAAATGTATAAATGCGATTTAAAGAAGAAAAAATTGTTCTAAACATAACATTTATATTCATTAACTCTTTAACTGCATTGAAAAATGTTCCCAGAAAACCATTAAATGCTACATATGTTCCAATTAATAGTTTTTCATTTATTATTTTCCATGTACCATAGCCAATTATTAACCAATCAGCCATTGAAGATGAACAGGCATTAATCATGTTAGACAACATTAAATATGAAGATAACTTCATATTATTTTGATAAACTTGTTCAGCAAAATAATGAAACTTATTTGCCAATTTGCTTTCCATTACGTATGATTTTACTTCTTTTATTCCATTTAAGGATTCATTTAAAAAGTTAAAATTCATATCACTTACTTTTCTTAAATTTTCAGATACAGTACCAATTTTTTTATTACTAAAAAAATTTATGAGAATCCCCAGCATAAAAGCAGTTATTGCTATCATTGTCAAAGAAAAGGATGATTTAATGAGAAAGAACAACGACACTATTAACGTTACAATAGTAACAACTATTTCTACAATATTTAAAACATAAAAATTTACAACTTTCTCTGCATCTCCTTCAATTAGTGAAATTATATGACCAGATGTAGTATCATTTAATCTATTTATAGGAATATACAATGCTTTATTGAATATATCTATTTTTATCATTTTAGATATCTTATTATTAAGGAAATTATGCAAATACGTCTGCCTGACATTGAAAACAGAACTTACTAGAAAGACAACAAATAATATCATAATTGTATGTAATATATTATTAAATTCCTTATTTGTGACATAGTTAATTATTTTTCCCATAAAATATATAGGTAATAACCCTAAAACATTTATTATCACAGTTATACAATATAATTCCATTAACTTATATTTGTATGGTGCAATATATCTTGTAAAAAATAATATCTGTTCATTTTTAATTATTTTATTTATCATTGTCCCACCCTCAAAAGTGTGCATCTACTATATCCGAAAACCTTAATTTGCACATAAAGAAGCAAACTTTTTCTATCTATTGCTCTTTCGACTTTTAAGTATATTCTTTATGATTAGTACAAAGTCTTGAATTATTAAAACCAATATTTATATGAAGCTAAAACAAACATGATTAAAATTAAATACAAGGGGTTGCCACTTTAAAAAGCTAATTGCGACAGCCCCTTAGATTATGAATATTTATTTTAGGCATTTTATACCCATGGTTTACTCGTGCTTGTAAGCATACAGCCCCGACAACCTGTACATTGGCCGCTACATCCTGTACAGCCTCCTTGACAAGGGCACCAATTAATTGAAGCAGTAGAACCATTCATTGAACTCAGTTTCATGCCAATCCCTCCTAGAAATAGATTAAGTAAATTATATAGAGCGCTTGACTACTTTTAGTCCTCACTCAAAATGTAAAGAATTAAAGAGCCTTTACATGAGGATTTACATGCGCCTTTGCAACCAGAACAACCGCCTGCACATGTACCTCCGCAACTTCCTTGGCACGGACAAAAAGCCAAAGGCATACTTGATGAATAATTCATTAAATCAAATCGCATAATATCACCTCCCATATACAATTATTACATATAAATATCCATAATCCCTATCTTTAATTTTCAACATACTGGATACTTCTGTCGCTAAAATTCAAAAAATAATTTTCACATTTTTCTGGGTCCAAATGATATTTTTCTATAATCTTATTCCATTCAATCTGGTAGTCCGCCATAGTATTCTTTAAATCATTTTTAATCCGGGTATACATTTCCGAGTTTTCATTATAGAGTTCATTATCTGAAGCTAATGTTTGTACTAGCACTTTTAGAGCATTAATTCCTTCAATAATATCCATCATTTTTTCATTTTCATCTTCGCTTATTGTTACTATTATGTTCATAGTATTTTATTCTCCTAACAATATCTATTGGAAAATGGATTATATTCCATCTTATTTAACAAAAGTTCTATTGGATCATTATAGCTTATTGGACGTATCTCACTCTCCATTCCATAACTAATTTTTTCTGCTTTTAAAGTCTTTTGCAATTTCATAGATATATTCCTCTCTATATGGCTTTTTATGCATTGCGAGGAACCTGGAATATTATATTCGCGCATTTTCTTTTTATTTTCAAAAATGCACCTATTACACTGAAACGCATCACATTCATTACATATTGGTGCATTTTTAATTGAAAACGCCCTAAATAAATCTGATTCCATTATCCCGCTTTTTATATCTCCGATATAATTATCTGGATTATCAAAATAGAATGCAGGACAAACATATATTTTCCCATTGGGAGCTAATGCATAATTACTCATACCACAATTACAGTTATTCATTTCATTTAAAAACAATCTATCAGTTATCACATTTACTTCTCTGAATTCATTATTTTTTAAATAGCCAATAATTTCTTCCAATATTAATTCTAATTGATCCTGATATAGTTTTGAATGCTTTTGTGTAAAGTCAAACTTGAAAATAACATTAATTCTTTTACAACTTTTCAATACTTTTTTTACTCTATCTGCCAAATTTGATATAGTATCTTCTTCTACATAGAGTAGGACTATATCATTTCCTTCAAATTCATCAATGTAATCCTTTTCTATAATGACATATTTACAAAAATTTTTGTATGGAAGATTTATACTGCTATCGCAAATTTCTATCCTTGATATATCTGACAAATTATCTAGATTTAAAATATTATCTTCTTTTCTTGAATTTAAAATCACTGGTTTATAAAAATTTTTTTCGCAAAACTCCAAACCTTTTTTGGCTGTTTCTTCATCCATGTTTTTCTCAATACGCATATTAGCATGATAATTGCAACATTCAACAGCATCATTGCTCATTATAAAATATAAATGCTTTTTCCACTGATATCTGTTTTTCTTATGTATACCTTTATCCCTCAATAACTTATCCCAATAATAATTATTCGCTCGAACACGTGCCTTATGCATCTTGCATATATATGTAACTCTTGAATAAATAGTATCTTCTTTGTCACAATCATAATTACAACCTTGACACCAACCGCAGCCACTCGCTATTTCGCAATTTATACATTCTTCTGTGCTAATCACTTTCGTCGATAATGCCAAAAACGGTCTTATCTTATCATAATCTATTCCTGAATAAATATTTCCAATATCAATTCCTTTTTTATTACTAAGGGAAAAATCTGAAAACCTCAAACAAGGATAAAAATATCCCTGTGAGTCAATTGCCAGCATTCTTCCTGTTCCACAATAATTTGAATGAATTGACTTATTATCATTAGGCTTTCCTATATTATCATCAAAAAATGTACAATTTACTTTATTCCATAATTCATTTTCAATGACGTAATCTGCCAATTCCCTCAACTGTTTTTCATATATTTCGTCATCATGTTCTTTCCATACATTTTCAAATACAACATTCGCTGGTACAACAGATATCCCACTCTCCCATAAATGAATAATACTCTCTTTAAGGTAAGGCAAATCCTCACTACTAAATGTTACCTTTGTGGTAGAATTCGGAAAATCCGATTTCCATTGATGTACATTCTTCATTACATCATCGTACGATCCCTTACCATTGCAGTATACCCTATGCATATCATGCTTTTCTTTCGTACCATCTATAGTAATCCCAATATTTAACTTATCTTTGTTCTTTTTAATAAATCTTTGTACGTTTTGTCTATCATATAAAATTCCATTCGTTCCAATATTAATTCGATAATTTTTTGCCCATTTATGTCCTGATTTATATGAGTTTATTTTAATGTAATCCACTATTTTATCAATTAATTCAATTTCTAATAATGGTTCACCACCAATAAAATCCCACAATACTGCTTCGGCATCAAAAATCTGTGGATTACCAAGTACATAATCTACTGCTTTTTTTGCAATGTCAAAAGTCATTTTATGTTTATTATTTTTATGTGCCTGATAACAATATGTACATCTAAGATTACAATCCTCTGTTACAATAAATGTAATCTCATAAGCTTTTCCTTCTTTCCACTGGCCTAATCCAGAGCCCATTAAATAATTATCCATTTTTATACCTCTCAAAATATTACCTTTTTATTTACAGAATGTTTCAAAGCAGTGTACAATAATACCAAAACATTTAATAACAAACAAGAAATCTGATGACATATTTTGTTATTAGTTCTCAATTTTAAATTATAGTAACTCATTATTTTATAAATTGCAATATATTTTTGAAAACTATTGTCATTTTTTGAAAACTATTGTATATTAATAAATAAAAAATGTAGAATGGGTTATTAATCTAATATGAAAAAAACAAGATTTGAACTATCAATCAAGGAACAAGAAATAATGGAATTATTTTGGAATTCGGAAGATGGACTGACAAGTGTAGATATTTATGAACAATTAAGAGATAGCGTGTTAAATTCCACATATGTACACAGAGCTCTTAATACATTAATAGATAAAAACTTAATTAAGGAGTGTGGAAGCATACGATATAATAAACAGTATGCCAGAAAATTTAAAGCTGTGTATACCAAAGAAGAATATGCGGCTAATCTGCTTAATGAAAAAGGTCTACATCTTAATTCCCTAAAGGGTATCGCAACAGCATTTATTAAGCAGTCTAATTATGACAATTCCTATACCAAAGCTGAAATAATTAATGAATTGAAGCTCTTGATTGATGAAATTGATAAAGGAGAGTGACGTTATTGTATGGCTATTTCATTCTTTTCAATAATGATGTCGGTGATATGGGTTTCTATAGTAATAGTATGTATCTATTTGCTCCGAACAATCTCATTTTTTAATATTAAGACAATTCTATATATGTATGTATTTTGTATGTTAAGAATGTGTGTTCCGGTTGAGTTTAAATTTACAAAAGTTGTAAATACGCCAAAATTATATAATTGGATATATCCAACTATAAAAAGAAATATAAATTTTATTCCAATATCATTAGGGCGCTTCATTCTCTTAGTCTGTTGTTTAGTGAGTCTTATATTGTTGACCAAATTAATACTAGAATATATACATGTTTATAAAACGATACATTTAATTTCACATTTTCAGGATAATACTATGGTTCAAAATTTAAAGAAAATGTATCCTGAATTTGATTCTATTGATAAAATATTAATTAGTGCAGAATTTCCAATCCCTATGCAAATAGGACTTATACATCCTATTATTTTACTGCCGCCGAATAACTATGATTCTTGTGATCTATATTACATTATAAAGCATGAACTTGTTCATTTTCAGAATCATGATACATGGATAAAGTTAGGGATAAATATCTGGAAATGCTTTTTTTGGTGGTTTCCCCTTACCTATCTTTTAAATTACGAATTAGATGAGAGTCTGGAAATTAAATGTGACTGTAACGTAATTAAAGGCTTGAATAAATCTCAGAAAACAGAATATCTTACAGCCCTGCTTCATGTATACGAAACACAGGGAGATAAAAAAAATAATTTTCTCAGAAATAAGACATCAACATTATTTAAAGGCCATGACTCATTGATTAACAGATTTAAGCATATTTCTTTATCCACCAAAAAAAATTATGCCAGTTTACCCATAGTAGTATTCTTTACTGCAACCTATATATTTTCTTATTTATTTATTTTTCAAAGTTTTAGTGAACCAGTTTGCTATGATGAAAATGATATAACTTATTTTTCAGAAAATAATTCCTATTTAAAATTGAACCAAAATGGAAAATATGAATTATACATAAATGATATGTATTCCAAAGAATTAAGCCCAAAAGAATATGACTATTTTTCCAATAATGGCTTTATATGTAAATAACCAAAAGAAAGGAAGACAAACATGAAAAAATTAATTGTTCTTACATCCGTATTATTGTTATCTACCTCATCTCCTATATCAAATGCTTCTAATATTGCATGCCCGACTAATCAGTCATACGATGCTTATTCCAATACAGTGCAGCCCTATGCTGAGGTAATTATCACTAAATATAGAAACTATCATGGCAAATTACAGTACAGGCGTTGGAATCAGACTTTAGGAGAGTGGGTTGATAGCTCGTGGATTGATATTGGATAATCCGTAGTTCCTTATAAAATAAAGATTCTATGGCTCGAGTAGATCCTTGTAATGAATGAAATTTTCGCACCAAACAGGGTATCATGCGCCACCTCATACTCACAGCCAGCTGCGCTAAAAGGCATCATCCTTTGTTTGGTATTTGTTTTGGTGACGAAAACAGTATACACCAAAAAAGGTATGATGTCTTTCATTTTAATTTTTATCCAGAAATTACCTTACAGCGTCTTTTATAGCACGCAATCCCATATTTACGGATGGTTGTCATACCGTCATCAGTCAGCTTCTCCGCATAGTTTCGGTCATTAATCTGCTTCAGGGCTGCCCGGCATGCAGTGTCAAATGTAATCAGCTGTTCGATATCGTTTCTGTCGGCTGTTTTCGCTTTGCTTAAAAATCTCCTGATAATATCGTTGCTGCTCGTATTTACCCAGTAATTCTGCGGTTCCATAAATGGTTCCATTCTCAGGGCATGACAATAGCTCACCACATCCCATGGACAATAAACCTCCAGCTCCCCGAAACGGTATCCGTCATACCATTTTTTTATGGTGTCATATTTATCCATAAATCCGTAGTATTCCAGCAGTTTGCGGACTTCTCTGTCTGAAAACCCAAAATATTCATTATACTGTACGTCTTTTACTGTATATACATTAAAATTATTCAGTCCGGTAAAAATGCTTTCCTTTGATATCCTCAGACACCCTGTCAGCACTGCAAATTTCAAGCTGTCGTTTGTCTTAAATGCATTGCCAAACATAACCCTGATAAATTCCACCATGGAATCATAGTATCCTGCCCGGTATGCCTTATCAAGCGGCACATCATATTCGTCAATCAGCATGACCGTACCATTCCCATAATGCTTCTGCAGGAACTGCGACAACATCAGCAGGCTGTCTTTCAGCAAATCATCTGACATGGTAAATGTGCCTGTTTTATCCGTACCAATAAGTGCCTCATACTGGCTGCGTTCTGTATCATCAATCTTATCGCTTTCCATCAGGAACCGAAACCGCATTGCCTCCTTCCCTATAATTCTCCGGAGCATTACTTTTGCCTCTTCGAAGTTTTCCCCTGTTGCCCCTTTTAACGTAATTGAAATCACAGGAAATTTCCCCATATACTCCTCGCATAATTCTTTTTCTCCTGAAATCTCAAGCCCATCAAAAATCGTTCCGTTGTCAGACGGCATGATATCACTGCCCGCTTCAAAAAAATATTTGAGCATGCTCATGTTCAGCGTCTTCCCAAAACGCCTTGGACGCGTGAACAAATTTACTTTCCCCGGATTCCTCAGCAGTGTTTTAACCAGCCCGGTTTTATCAACATAATAGAATCCCCCTGTACGCATTTCCCCGAAATTCTCAACCCCCATTGGAAGTTTTACCTTTCCTGCCATACCATGCCCCTTCCCCTAAAAATTTCTGTATTTTTTATCAGTATATCACACCCTATAAAGTAAATCACACCCTATTTCAATAAAAACAGTGAAAAGATAAAATGAATACTGCCGGATTTGTCCGCTGAGAGAATACTCAAAATAAGTATTAAAATAACGATACCGTCTACCAGTTAAATTATTTTCGTTGTATAATAAATTTAACGCACAAGACCACTCACTTTCGTATTTTTTTGTTTGCAAACTTATTATACATCAGATAGTGTTTTATGCGTTACTTTTAACAGAAAAAACACGGTTCACATTTGCTGGATTATGCAGCATTACAAAGGATACAAACGTGAAGCATTCAATTCATGGAGGAAGATTATGAAAATACACTGTGTGTGGGAACACAACGGCAATGACAGCATCCTGTATGCCGCCAACTTTGTTGGCGCATACACGCGCGGAGAGAAAAAAGAGATTGCGCTCCAAAAGATGGCAAAGGAGATTGCGTCTTATCAGGAATGGAAAGAAAAAGCAGTACCGGATTCCCTGGAGACAATAATAGTACAGGAAAAAGCATCCGGGCTTGCAATCTCGGACGCGGATTCGGATGTACTTTTCGAGGAAGAAAAAAAGCCTCTGTCCAGAACGGAATACGAAGAGTTAAAAGCGCTTGCACTGAAATCGGCACAGGACTTCCTGAATCTGTATGAGGCAATTCCTGACAAGGACAAAAGCTGTCTTGCGGCTCGGGAAACCTTCTATGGTCAGGTTCCACGCACGGCATCCGAAATGTACGAGCATACAAAGGGTGTCAATGATTATTACTTTGGAGAGATCGGGGTCAAGACCGACCACGACGGAACAATCGTGGAATGCCGGCAGCGGGGATTTATGCTGCTCGAAAGCCAGCCTGATTTTCTAAAGAATGCCGTCTGTCTCGGAAGCTATGATGAGCAATGGTCTTTGCGAAAGGTGCTCCGGCGTTTTATCTGGCACGACCGCATCCACGCAAAGGCGATGTATCGAATGGCAGTCAGAACATTTGGCAGTGGCATTCCGAACGTATTTCACTTCGTATAAAGTGTAACTGAAGTATGCTGCCAAGGCAGCGCATGGCGCGCTAACGCGATTCATATCCAGAAAGTCTCCCTGTCAATTTGTCAAAAATCACGCTGCAAACGATGACAACCGTATTGTCAAACACGACTGCCATCACCAGGCACACGGCAAACGTCACCAGCACGCTCGCCGCAATCCCGCCGATACAGCCAAATCGCAGCGCCGTGATATGCAGCTTTCCCTGCACGACCACAAAAAGCGCATACCAGTGTATGAGGATAATCGAATAGCTGTATTTCGCGCACAGCCGCACCAGCGCATTTGACTTTCCGCGGAATTTGCCCTTGTTTGCCAGAAACAGGGTGAAAATCCCGCAGGCTGCGACAACCATTGTCGGCGTGCCGCTGTACACATAATTCATCCATGACACATCACGCAAAACAGCCGCCACCATGACGGCATATGAAACAGCCGCCGCAAGCACAATCATCCGGTTTCTTCGGGGTGCGCCTGCAAGCGTATTCTGTCTGGTCAGGATATATCCGAGCAAAAAAACGCCCTCCCATCCCGCAAGAAACGTGGATGCGCCAAAGGTCATGCCAAATAACGGAAGATAGGTTGTCAGCACATTCAGCACGAGAATGACCCCCGCAAGCGAAAAAAGCAGACGGTCACCCATATGCTGCACCATTACCCGGAAAAACGGCGTCACAAGATAGAGTGCCACAATCGTGTATATCAGCCAGAGATGCGGACCTGCATCCGGTGCCCCCATCACAATCCGCTTCAGTGATGCCGTCAGGTTTGCCGGCGGCAGAAACTGTACTTCATTGTTTAAGTGCAATATCAGCAGATAATATGCCGCAAGCGGGATGATGACTTTGGCGGCGCGCCGGATATAAAACCTTCCGACAGGCTCCATCCGTTTCCCCTTTGTATTCAAAAGCAACGTCCCCGACAACATCACATACAGCGGATTACAGCACAGCCCCAGACTCAGCCCGCAGACAAGCACGACGTTTTTCCATCCGGTGTCGGCAAGCCCCACCATGGGCGAACAGGTATGCGCCAGTATGACAAACACTGCCGCCAGAATGCGCAGATAGTCCAGATAGACTTCCCTGCCCTCCGTCGGCTCCGCGCCCAGAAATATATTTCTGGCATATCCGCCCGCCGTAAATCCGCCCGCCCTGATACGGACGCCATGCGCCCAGAAAATCAGGCTGATTCCGATAATTGCTGCCGGAAAATACCACAGACAGGTGTGCAGGGTTTCCCCTGACACATATGCTGTCACTTTCATCGGACCATCACAGCCTGTTATCCCCGCAAGCCTGAAATCCCCGTCAATATCCAGCCGCAGTGCACAGTATTCCCCCTGCGGAACTGGAAGCAGGAGCCTTGTTTCGCCTGCACGCAGTTCCCCCTTGACAGAATGCTTTTCCGCATAGCTCTCCCATTCCTTCGCGTAAAAAACCTGTACTGGCAGCGGACTTTCCACAGCCGTCTCAAAGTCAAGCGCAATGCCGCCAAGCTGCATTCCTGCCGGCAGGGTCAGTATCAGCTGCGGGTCTTCACCAGCCACATGAAAATCTTTCCCGACTGCCGAAAAATCCATTCCGTCTGATTCGGTGGAAGCTGTCACCTCATAACCTGAAACCTCCATCTGGCAGCCCGACAAATCCGACAGATTCCCCTGCATCTCATAAAGATACGACAGGTTCCTGTAAAAAATAATGCCAAGTACCACCAGAATCAATATCCCCAGCAGCAGATATGCGCCCTTTTTCTTCAAATCGTTCACGATTGCCCTCCGCTTACCATGATATCCATCGCCTGCCTGTCATTTGCCAGTTTCACCGTTTTGTGCTTTCCGCCAAACTCTCCGTCAAGCGTCCACGCCACGTCATCCGCCGACTCCACCGTCAGATTTCCCGACTTAAAGCTGTACATATATGCCGTGTCAATATTCTGTATTGCAAGCGCCGCAAGAATCGAATTGAGCTCCATCGGATTTTTGGGCATTTTGATAAGCGTCACCTCAAAAAGCCCGTCATCCAGCGCAATCTCTCCCTTGAACACGTTGCCCGCAATGCTCTTAAAGCCGCCGACCGAGTGGGAGTTCGTCACCATTCCAAAAATAAAATCATCCTCAATCACCCGGTTCTCGCCAGTTTCTGACACATATGTCACTTTCATGTGGCTGGACTTAATGTTCTGTAAATGCTTGACACCCTCCAAAAGATATGCCATGTGCCCCAGCATATTCTTCATTTCCTGCGGCGTTCCGTATGATACTTCTGTAAACAGTCCAAATGCCGCAATGTAAACAAACACGTCGTCATTAAACCGCCCGATGTCACATGGAAAAACCCGGCCCCGCACCACAATATCCGCCGCCTTTTTCATGGAGGACGGGATTTTGAGACTGTTTGCAAAATCGTTTGTGCTTCCCGCCGGAATGTAACCAATTGTTGTCTTGAATCCGGATTCCGTCATGCCCGTCACAATCTCGTCAAGTGTTCCGTCGCCGCCGCTGCACACCACAAGGTCATAGCATTTCTTCCGTTCACGCATTGTCCTTTTGGCATCCCCCCTGCTCTGGGTCGGGTGGACAGTCACCTCATAGCCGGACTTTACGAGAATATCCACAATGTCCAGAAGATTGTTTTTTATCAGCCCTTTTCCCGAGTGCGGATTTACGATAAACAATGCCTTTTTTAATAATGTATTCTCACTCATCAGTCACCTCTGAGCTGTCCCGCCAGCTCACTTAGCTTTCTTAATCTATGATTTACACCGGATTTTCCTACATTCGGCGTAAGAAGCTGCCCCAGCTCCTTCAGCGTGGCATCCGGGTATTCCAGCCGCAGCTCGGCAATCTGGCGCAGATTCCCTGCCAGATTGTCAAAGCCGTAATGTTCTTTGATATATTGTATGTCCTCAATCTGCTTTGTTGCCGCATTGACCGTCTTGGTAATGTTCGCCGCCTCGCAGTTGACCTTTCTGTTAATCGTATTGCGCATATCCTTTAAAATCCGCAGATTCTCAAGCTTCATCAGCGAAACATGCGCACCGATGACATTCAGGAGCATGGAAATCTCCTCGCTCTCCTTGATATACACAATCTGGTATTTTTTCCGCGCCACAATCCGCGCCTTAATTTCATATGCCAGCAGGATTTCCACCAGCTGCGCCGCCTGCCCCGTGTCGCTGCACACAAATTCCAGATGATAGCCCTTCTCCGGATTGCTCATGGAGCCAATGCTCAAAAATGCCCCCCGCAGGAAGGCACGCCTGCAGCAGTGGCTTTTTATAATCAGCGCATCCACCGTGGTATCGCCCTTGTTGTACTTGATGGTCTGCAAAATCTTTTTTTCGTCATCCCCTGCCGGAAACAATTTGTCCAGAAGCAGCTTCCATCTGTCCGCCACATGCGGATTGTCCGGCTGGAAACGCTCCGCAAGCCACCCCGAATCTGCCCTTACCGCACCCGCATAGACGGCAATCGCAGCAAGCTCCGCAATCTGGCAGTGGCGCGCAGCGCTTTCGACTTTTGCAAGCTCCTCTTTTACATCCGCTGAAAAAGACATCCTAAGCCTCCAATTTACTTTGTGTCCCTGTGCCGAAGCGTTAGCCCGTAATCTCCCTTGTCCTTCAGCCGCCGGTACAGTTCACCCGCAAGCGTCACGCTCCTGTGCTGCCCGCCCGTGCAGCCAATCGCTATCACAAGCTGGTACTTTCCCTCACTGATATAGTTGGGAATCAGGAAATTCACCATGTCTGCCAGCTTGTCCAGAAACGTGTGCGCCTCCGGGAAGCCCATGACATAATCCTGCACCTCCCTGTCGAGACCCGTCTTCTGCTTAAGGTCATCGACATAGAACGGATTGGGCAGAAAACGGACGTCAAACACCAGATCCGCATCCTGCGGAATGCCATGCTTGAAGCCAAATGACATGACATTCACCATCAGGTTGTTGTACGCCTGGTTGCTGACAAAAATTTTGTCCAGCTCTGCCTTAAGCTCCCTCGTCAGCAGATTGGTCGTGTCTATCACGTAATCCGCTGCCTGCTTAATGCTTGCAAGCAGCGCCCGCTCCCTCGTGATGCCGCTCATGAGGTCGCTGTCCACGGAAAGCGGATGAACACGTCTCGACTCCTTGTAACGCTTGAGCAGGACATTGTCCGCCGCCTCGAGAAAAAGAATCTCAAAGGTGTATGTCTCCCGCAGGCTTGCAATCAGCATATTGACGTCCTCAAACGACTGGTCCGCCCTGACATCCAGCCCCAGCGCCACCTTCTGAATCCCGTTGTCCGGCATCGCCAGAAGCTCCATAAACTTCTCAATCAGGGGCACCGGCATATTGTCCGCACAATAATATCCCGCATCCTCAAGCATCTTCATGGCAGTGGATTTTCCGCCCCCGCTCATACCGGTTACAATCACAAATCTCATTTTATCCGACCTTTCGTTATCTATTCAAAATCACCAAGCAGAATGACCTCCGGCTCAAGCGCGACACCCGATGACGCTTTCACCCGCCGCTGCACTTCCAGAATCAGGGCATGGATATCAGCCGCCGTGGCGCTGCCCTTGTTGACGACAAATCCGCAATGCTTTTCGGACACCTGCGCATCTCCTGCCGAAAATCCGCGGAGTCCCGCATCATCTATTAATTTTCCGGCAAAATATCCCTCGGGTCTCTTGAATGTAGAGCCTGCACTCGGATATTCCAGCGGCTGTTTTGCACGCCGTTTCTCCGCAAGCTCCTCCATCTCCGCCCGGATATCGTCCTGACACCCTTCTGAAAGCGCAATGGTCACTTCAAGGACAACCAGCGGGCTCCGGGACATTCGTTCCTTCACCAGGCTATGGCGGTAGGAAAAGTGCATCTCCTCCGCACTTTTCTCGATGATTTCCCCATCCATGGTCATAAGCCGGACACTTTTTACCACCTGTTTCATTTCCCCGCCGTATGCGCCTGCGTTCATGACAATGGCACCGCCGAGGCTTCCGGGGATTCCCGCCGCAAACGCAAACCCTGCCAGACCGCTTTCACACGCCCTGCGCGCAATAGCCGCAAGGGTTGCGCCCGCCTCGCACACAAGGGTTGTTCCCTCCACACGGATATGGGAAAACTGCTTTGACAGATGGAGCACCACGCCGCGCAGGCCGGCATCGCTGACCAGCAGGTTGCTGCCGTTCCCCAGAATATAAAAATCCCTGTTCAGCCTGGTAAGCCCTTCCGATTTTAATATTGCAAGCGCCTTTGCAAGCGCGGCAGTATTGTCTATCTCCACAAATATGTCAGCTGCACCACCAACCCGGAAGGTGGTGTGAGCTGACATATTTTCATCTGCAAGTATCTGTTCCGGTTCGAATACTGCGGAAAATCTTTCGTGCAAACGCTGTATTATTTCCTGACTTATACCTGTTTTCAAGTTCTAAACCCCGCTCAATCTTTTACTATAATCTATTCCAGCACAAGCTTTGCCGCGCCATAGATTCCGGCGTCATTTCCAAGTGTCGCAAGCTTAAACTGCGCATTGCTGCATCCGTGGAATACATACTTCTTATAATACTTCGCGACATACTCACAGAGGATCTCCCCTGCCTTTGACACGCCGCCGCCAAGAACAATCACCTCCGGATTTACGACACAGGCTATTGCCGCAAGTCCTTTTCCGAGATAATCCCCGAATTCCTCCGCAATCTCACATGCAAGCGCATCACCGTTCTTCACTGCGTCAAAAACAGTCTTCGCGCTGACCGCCCCTCTTTCCTTCGCCGCCCTGAGCACGCTGTCCTGTGTCGTCGCCGCAAGCTTCCTGTTGGCAAGACGCGCAATGCCTGTCGCGGATGCATACTGTTCCAGACACCCATGGCCGCCGCAGCCGCACGCATCCGGCTCGTCGTCCTTGATATGGATATGTCCAATCTCGCCGCCGGCGCCTGTCGCGCCTGTCACCATTTTTCCGTTCACAATGATTCCGCCGCCCACGCCTGTGCCAAGTGTGGCAAGCACCATATCGCTGCACCCTTTTCCGCCGCCGCACCACATCTCACCGAGTGCCGCCACATTGGCGTCATTTCCTGCCCTGACTGGCAGCTGCAGCAGACCGCCGAGGACTTCATTGACATTGATAATGCCCCATCCAAGGTTGACCGCCATATGCACCACACCATTATCATCTACAGGTCCCGGCACTCCTATTCCCACACCGGTTACATCCTCCTTTGCTATCTGCCGCTCTGCAATTTTGCCAAGAACAGCCTGGGCAATATCCGGCAGAATCTTACTTCCGCTGTCTTCCTTTCTCGTTGGTATCTCCCACTTGTCGAGCACCGTTCCCTCCGTGTCAAAAAGTCCGATTTTTACTGTTGTTCCACCCAAATCCACGCCAAAACAATATTTACCCATTTCTCTTTCCTCCAAACTTATTTCAATCCATTTTAATACCAGTCCGCCATACCGCCTTTTTCAAACTATTATTCCTCGTCCTCCTCACGCGGCCTGGACAGCGAGTTCTGCACGCGCTGGTACAGCTCCTGCGCGGCATTGTATCCCATTTTTTTCTGGCGGTAGTTGACAGCCGCCGACTCACAGATAATCGCCAGGTTCCGTCCGGGGCGAATCGGAATATTGTGGCATACAATCTTGTTCCCGAGATATTCCGTATAGTTTTCCTCAAGCCCGAGCCTGTCGTACTTCTTCTCCTTATCCCAGTCCTCGAGGCGGATTACAAGGTTGATGTTCGTGGTGTCCATAACGCTCTGCACACCATAGAGTGTCTTTACATCAATAATCCCGATACCGCGCAGCTCAATGAAATGCCGTGTGATATCCGGCGCAGAGCCAATCAGGGTGTCATCACTCACCTTTCTGATTTCCACAACATCATCCGACACCAGGCGGTGCCCCCTTTTTATCAGCTCCAGCGCCGCCTCGCTCTTTCCGATGCCGCTCTCCCCTGTTATCAGGACACCTTCACCGTACACATCCACAAGCACACCATGCACAGAGATACAGGGAGCCAGCTTGACGTTGAGCCAGCGGATGATTTCTGCCATAAACGCGGATGTCGATTTCTCCGTTATCAGAAGCGGGACGTTGTTCTTGAGCGCCGTTTTCATAAACAGCTCGTCAGGATGTAAATCCCTGCAGAAAATAATGCAGGGGGTCTTCTCGGAAATAACCTGCGGATATACCTCTTTTTTCTTTTTATCAGAAAGATTTTCCATATATGAGTATTCGACAAACCCGATAATCTGGGGTCTCGTCTCCTCAAAATGCTCAAAATAGCCTGCCAGCTGAAGCGCCGGCCTGTTGATGTCAGGCTGGTGAATCTTGATGTTCTCCACATCAATCTGCGGCGTGAGATTTTTGAGACTGAATTTTTCAATCACTCTTTCGATACTAACACTTGCCATCTTCTTACTCCTGTAACTATTTTAAAATAATTACTTTTGCCTTTCCTATTATTTTGTATTCTGCCATAACCGCCAAGTCCTGTGTAAACACTACCTATATATTATCATATAACACAATTCTTTTCCACAATACTTTGTATAAATATGAAAATCGTGGTACAATATTGTTGTTTGCAAGTTCTCGGGACTTCGCACACATTTGAATCCGCACAAAATCTTCATGTCACAAAAAAGGAGTTTATGCATCAATGACAAATACAGCCAAAACAAAATCAAATATGATACTGATTGTGGTGGCCAGCCTTTTTACGGTTCTGTACATTTCGCTGATTTTCAACCAGAATATCTGGACGGACGAGGCATTCACCATCGAGCTGACCCGCGAGAACAGCCTGTTTGGCATTATCCATAAAACAGCCGTCGACGTACACCCGCCCTTGTATTATATTATCGTCAAAATCTTCATATCACTGTTTGGCTCCAGTTTCCAGATTTATAAAATGGTAAGCATCCTTCCTATGACCCTCACGATGGCTCTGTCAGTCACCCACATCAGACCATGGTTTGGAATGAAACGCGCACTCCTGTTTCTTGTTTTTCTAAATGCCATTCCATGCGTCATGGAGTATGGCGTACAGATAAGAATGTACAGCTGGTGCATATTCTTTATAACGCTTATGGGGCTTTCCGCCTATGGCGCCCTCACGCGGGACACCTTCGTACACTGGCATACCCTGACGCTGTCCTCCATATGTGCCTGCTATACCCATAACTTTGCCATGATTAGTGCCATGATAATCTATGTACTTCTCGGAATCACCCTGGCTGTCCGGAAACGGGCATTTCCTGTCCGCTGGTTCATCTCGGGAACTGTTTCCGGTATCTGCTTTATTCCGTGGCTTCCCACGCTGCTGCGCCAGACAGGAAGCCGCATCGGAAATTACTGGATTCCCCCGGTCACCATTGACACAATCGCGGGATATTTCGACGACCTCTTCGGTTCCCGGCTTCCCTATACGGCAGTCATGTTTGCGATTCTGTTTCTCATTGCCATCTTCTTGTGCAAGCATTCCCGCAGGGAAGAATATTTTGTGGCTGTACTGATTCTCGTACCGGTTTTTACAGCCCTGGCAGGAATACTGATATCTGTCATGCTTACACCCTTTTTCATTGCGCGTTACCTGATTCCCTGCATGGGGATTACCGCCCTGTTTCTTGCCGTCCGTCTTGGCGGTATGCTGCACAGCCGTGCCACCATTGTCCTGCTTGGCATATTTCTGACTGTGATGATTGGAAATTCCTACTATACCAACTATCTGTCAGAATACCGCAGCACACACACGGACGAGTTCCTCCGCTACATGGATGAAAACAGAACCCCGGACGACATCATCCTGTATAACAACCAGGAGTATGGGTTTATCTATGAATGCTATTTTGGCTCTGACAAGCTGCGTTTTCTGGACAATATGGATTTTTCATCTCAATTTGACAGGATTTGGTATCTTGACAGCTGCGTCAGCCCATGGCTTTCCGATGTCACGCTGGAAAAGCACGGACTTGTCAAGAAGTATATCGCCACACTCGGCATAGAACAGAATGACTTCATATTATATAAGATTTGCAAAAAACCATGAAAGGAGTTTCCTGTGAAAAAAATATATATCATCAGCGCCGCGCTTACGACAGCAGCCATCATCGCGTTCCTCTGCGCGGCTCCACATTTGATACGGACAACAATCCTGTCAGAAAACAATGTCTCCTACGAACAGCCTGTCCCAAGCATCGCCGGCGGGCGCATCCTGTCGCAGCAGTTTGTTCCCCAGTATGAAATGATAAAAAACATTGAAATTTATATCAATGCCCTCTCATGCAGCAGGGCACAGGGATATCTGCACATATCCATATCCGGCCCGGATACCGGAATTGCTTACGAAAACCAGCTTGCACTATCGGAGCTTCCCGAGTATGGAATGACATCCATTGCAGATGACATCACAGTGATACCTGGAAGTACCTATACCCTATCACTCGAAGCCGTCGACACGGCTGACGATGGCCCTGCCATCTCATTTTATCCAACCATGATTGCCGCAAATACGGAGGAGCAGGGCAGGAAACTCACTTATGGCGGCCTTCCCCTTGCGGATTCCGTGCTGCGGGCATCCTTCCGCTACAGCGTGCCGCTCGCACCGATAAATTACCTGGCTTACTGTTTTTTTATCGCCTTTGTCATCCTGTTTTGTGCGGAACGCCTTAAAAAATAAAGTAGCACTCTCCGGCAAACCACATATAATACATGAGCCCTGTCACAATTATGCTGGTACTCATGACCACTGTTTTCGCCTGCTGCCTGTTTCGGAGCAGCTCGTACAACGCAATATAAACCGAAAAATTTCCCATAATATACCTTGCTATCGCAATTGCATCCGTTCTCAGCGAAATTCCGACTGCAAGAAATCCAAAGATTGCCGCGGCAAATTCCTTTTTGTAACACAGATAGGCAAACATTGTGATGCCAAATATGGCATACAGCGCCCAGTACTGTGAGGACGTCCCACTTCCCGAATCCAGTAGATTATAAAACAAGGTACGCAGCACGCTGCCATAGGAATTGTGCCATGCCACCTGGATATGCGCGCTTGCCCAGACATCTCCCACAAGCCGGTACAGGTAATAAAAATAACCAAATATCCCCAGCGGACAGATAAGCAGCCCAAGCAGGCGGAGCGGACGGGCAAAAATGCCCTTTATAAATCCTGACAGCTTAGACCTGCTCACACTCCAGCCGTACTCCGCCTCATACTGAAACAGCAGAAGTGAAAATACCAGAAAAACTCCGGCAATTCTGGTAAACGCGGCAAAAAAGGCAGCAACTGACGCCAGAAAAAAATGCTTTCGCCCACAGCAATAAAAAAACAATGCCGTAAACATCAAAAACATCGCTTCCGTGTACGTCATGGAAAAATATATTGTATGCGGTGCGAAGAAGATAAGAAATGCGATAAAATACCCCTTATCCTCCGCATATTTTATGCGGACTGTCTGAACAGCCACATATCCGGCTATCAGCGTGCACAGGTTCGACACTATCACGCCAATCTGATTCGTCGTAAATCGGTCTGGCAGAATGCACTTCATGAATCGAAGCACAATTGGATAAAACGGATAAAATGCATAATTGGCGTATCCGGTGACACTGTTCGGCACAGACTGGTACCCATTTTCTGCTATGTCCACATACCAGAGCGCATCGAACTTGTACAGCAAATCCCATGTCTTGGCATATCCCTGCGTCATATAATTGTATGCACATGCCACAAACGTAAGCAGCAGCCGTGACAGCACAAAAATTAAAAATACGGTTGCGGCAGTTTTTATGTTCTCCCCTGTGCGCCGCCCTGTCTTTTTCATAAAATCCCCCCTAATGCATTCGCTGAAACTGGTTATCCCTGCCACATGGAGACAGAATGGTCAATATAATACGCGCGATACTGCTCCGATACCTGTGGGTAAAACCCCAGGGCAATCACATAAAGGTAGAATGCAATCAGGCCAATACAAGGCACATACAATAAGCCTTTCAAAAATACTTTCATAATAATCCTCCATTCTTGCCAAAGTCTGCGAATTTTGGCATAAGCACAAATTCGCCCTGTGAAAAAATTATTTTTCACGGTATTCCCCCAAAAAAATTTATGCAAACTTTAGCACAGGCATTTTTTGTTGTCAAGCAAACTTGGCAATCTTAAACAAAATTTAAGAAAATGCCAAGAAAAAACATCCCCTGAATCATTTTTTATCCAGGTGATGCTTTTCACTTTAATTTATGTCAATCCGCGCAACCTGCCTTACAGTGCCAGCTGGTGGCAGATTCCCTGCATTCAAGTCACGCAAAAAGACGGCTTTATTTATTTCCGGTACAGACTCCTGTCCCACAGTTCATTATTTCCCACCCTGCGCGGATTATACATCATTATCGCAAGACAGGACGGTTTTTCAAATTAACTGATGTATACCCACAATATGGTTTCCTGTTGAATGCAGCCCTGGCCTCCGGCGCGATACCGCCTACACTTAATTCCTTCTCTGTCACCTTCCTGCACTCTGACATTTCACTCTCTATGTAGCTTGTCACCAGCTGGGCTGCGCCCTTTCCATTCATATATTCCATATGAACTTCCTCCTTTTACACAAGTTTTTCTGTTTTTCTTTTTTGTATTTTTCTGTGTATTCCAAAAGAATAACGAATAGTGAAGCCCCTTTCTGCAACAGTTCATCCTTCGGCTTCCTGTTACAGGCATCAAGCCATGCAAAATCGCTTCGCGATGCCTTGATGCATCTCAGCCACTACACATACTTACGGACTTTGCAGCGCAGTGCAAAGTCCTAGACTGAACTGTTACCCCTATCTCCATATCTACTCGTTGATATATATATTTATACCACATTACTATATTGTTTTCAATATTTTATTGTGCAAATTTTACGATTATTTGTATTTTTTTGAAATATATATACATTTTCCCTCTTCAATAAAATTTCCAAATATTTGTAGGATTTAACTCTTTTTTCATTGTTTATGCTAAAGTTTCTATGCTATAATGACGATATAAAAGTAAAACCAGTGTGGCCGCATCCATGCCCCTGGTCGGTTGCCATGGATGGGATTATTTTATTTTTAGAAAGGGAAGGGATACCATATGAGTTTATCAGGAATAGGAAATAGTAATGTGTCAGAGGCCTACACAGCAGCCAGTGCTGTGGAAGCAGAAAAAAAGACAGAGTCTTCCAAGGTAGATACCTCGAAGACAGATGCCGGCGTGAAAAAGGAAGAAGCTGCTGCTGTCTATGACAAGTCAAAGCTTTCAGAGGATGACAGGAAAGCCATCGTGGCACAGCTCAAGGCAGATCAGGAAAAACGCCAGTCACAGCTGACCGATCTCGTACATAACATGCTCAATACACAGACCAATACATTTGGTCAGGCAAACAATATCTGGCAGTTCCTCTCAAAAGGAAATTTCACGGTTGACGCCGCAACGCAGAAGAAAGCACAGGAAGCAATTTCCGAGGATGGCTACTGGGGCGTGAAGCAGACTTCCGACCGTATCGTATCGTTTGCGACTGCACTTGCAGGCGACGACCAGAAGCAGCTTGAAAAAATGCGTGATGCATTCCTTAAGGGCTACAAGCAGGCAGAGAAGACATGGGGCGGCAAGCTTCCCGATATTTCCAAGAGGACATACGATGCAGTGCTTGAGAAGTTTGACAGCCTGATGAAGCCGAAGGAGACTGATAAGGATATGAGCGTAGACAAGACGGACAAGGACAATACCGTAACCACGACAGAAGACGGAACAGTTGTTGCAAAATAAATACGCATCCAAAAAGGAATACCAGTAAATGCTAATGCCCGATAAGGAGGCAGCCAGAAAATACAGCTTTACGGACATTGGCAAAGGCAAAAGCCAGCGTTGGAAGCAGAAGTGCTTTTTACGCTGGCTTTCTTTCTGTCAAAATACAAGAATATCAACCTGATACTCCAATTTCTAACTCTTTACAGCCCCGTCATTTCTCAATTCATGGAGGCTTTATATCCCTCGCCCCAATTCCACATAGCGTAAAGGACAGGCAGGCAATTCCTTTGCTAATTTTTGTTATTCTGACCTCACACTACACACCGGGGGACTTGAAAGACGCACAAACGAAAATTGACTACCTTGAAAATCTGAAAAAGGTTGCAGCAGGTTGCGCAGATGCTGACACCTTTAAGGCAGAGGTACAGAAAGAGTACCCCGCATACAGCGGCCAGAACTATCTGGATATGACGGCAGGATTTTTCTTTGCCTAATACGGTGGCGGGACTGTCGGTACGGCAGTCCCGTTCGTTACCTGTGTTTCACAGGCTGTCCGCAGAAAGCAGTTGCACGGAAAGGATAAGAAGATGACACAGCATGAGAGAAGAAAATATATACAAAATATGCAAGTTTTTATGCCGCCTGATAAAGTCCTCATAGCGGCTCGCTGCCGCATACTTGGCGTTGGTGCCAATACGCCTGCCATTATCAAATATCCATTCTGGCAAATGGCTGCACAGAACAGCCACGCAACTTATGCCTGTATTAACCACGGCGAGGCGATAGTGCCGAAAGAAATTGAAAAACAAACAATTTGTATTAACCAAAAAATTGAAAAGGTGCTTTGCAAATGATACGGTGCAGCCTCTTTTACGGAGTTACACCGTACCCTGCATAAAAACACGCGACGGCAAATGGTATTCCTTTTTTATGCACGAATAATTATTTTACTATCAATAACTTATCCCCTGGCTTGATTTCGTCGGTTGTCAGGTTATTCATTTCCTTGATGCGCTCAACACTCACATAATATTTCTTGCCAATCTGCCAGAGCGAATCTCCCGGTTTCACATAGTATATCGCAAACCCCGGAAGTTTTTCAAGGACATCCGCATTGATTGGCGCAATATTTAAATCCGTGAGAATATCCGCGCTCTTTGTACTGTACAGGAGCATTTTAATATTCATGCTGCCCCGCCACTCAAGCTGTGAGCTGTCCTTGATGCTCACCGTCTGCTGGGGTATCTGGACAGACACGGAGCACTGCTCCATCTCTCCTTCGCCTATCTCCGGAAGCTCCTTTACGACCTCGAACGGCACGACAGACTTGACCGGGTACAGCCCTGCCCCTTCTTCATTTGAGGCATAGAGCACCTGCAGGTCAATTTCCCCGGAAAGGTTTACCTGGTTATCCTGGAAGACTGCCTCCTGAAGCTTCGCCTGCGCATCACAGTGGCAGACCTGTAAAATCTTTGGCTCCGCATCCTCTAACTTGATACTGCGCGTAAGCTTTTCCTCCGTGTCAAGCTCCATGCACAGGTCACGGAACTGTCTGGTGTCAATTTCCGTCTGCACCTCACAGCTCACTCCGTACACATCCGCCACGATGGAAGTGTTCTCCCGCTCGTACAGCTTGATTTCCAGCTCAATGGTCATCTCCATCCCAATCAGCCGGAGTTCCCCGTCCGAATCCTCCCTGATGGTGATTTCCTCATGTCCTACCTCATATGACACATCAGCAATCATGCCCTCCCGGCTGTTCTGGCACTCGACGCTTCCGTTAAAAGGAATCATTGTCTCATACCAGTTTACCTTGTCAGTCGCGTCCTCGCGGTATACGATAAAAATACTTATCTCCCCGGTTATGCCCATTTTTTCATCCATCGGCCGGAAGCTGATACTGCTGATTTGGGCATTCTTCCAGAGTGTCACCCCGATATCCGGCATTCCTGCAGGCAGATGCGTTTCCTCATGGATGCGCATCAGGTCTCTCTTTTTGACAATGGTTTCAAGGAAATCAAGGCTCTTTTTTCTATATTCAAGCCTTGATTCAAGATTCTTTCCGGCCTCACCGTTTCCAGTGTGGTCGAGCTCCACACAAAGCTCCTCCGATATGCTCTCCTCAACCCGCGGCTCCAGGGAAATCACGGACTGGATGCTGAGCTTCCTTGAATTGATAATATGCACGCGCATGTCTTCTAAATTGGTCTTGCAGATTACCCTGTCCTGCCCATCAAGCTTGTCGAGATAAATCTCCTCCATAAACGGCACTTCCCCGTCCATGCCCGCAAGCGTCCTGTCCTCCCCATCCGTCCGGTACAATATCTGGTAGCACAGGCAGCCCTTTACCCAGATTTTGTTCATGCCTGTCTTGATTTCATCCACCTTGATTTTTCCACAGTCGTATATCACCTTTGCCACATCCGGCTTCACATCCGGCACATTGATGTCCATCTCCAATGGCACCTGCAAAAGCGCCTTTGACTTTATCCGTTCTGTATGAATATTCTTCTTCAAAAGCTCCATTTGACCCCCATTCCTGCACCTTCCAACTCATGCTGTCGCATAAATTTGTCATATACATTTTATTGAAATAATGATAATAAAATGTATGTGCACAATGGGCTGTTTATGACTTTTGCCGTTCCTTTATTTCACCGTCCCGATAATATCGCTTATATTCTCAATGTGATACCGGTGCATGTACGCCTCAATGCCCTTTACAACCTCAGCCGTCGTATAGGGATTTACAAAATTCATGGCGCCGACTGCAATGCCTGTCGCACCTGCAAGCATGAACTCGATGGCATCCTCCGCATTTGCGATGCCGCCCATGCCAATGACCGGTATTTTCACCGCATTTGCCGCCTGATAGACCATGCGCACCGCTACCGGCTTGATTGCAGGTCCCGAAAGCCCTCCTGTCTTGTTTGCCAGTGCAAATGTCCGCTTATGGATGTCAATCTTCATGCCGGTGATGGTATTAATCAGGGAAATGGCATCACTGCCTGCCGCTTCTGCCGCTTTTGCCATCTCCGCAATATCCGTGACATTAGGGGACAGCTTCATGATGATGGGCTGTCTTGCCTTTGCCTTAATCTCTTTTGTAATGTCAAACAGGCACTTTGGATCCTGCCCGAACGCAATTCCCCCATGCTTGACATTGGGGCAGGAGACGTTGATTTCGAGCATATCGACAGGCTGGTCAGCAAGCTTTTCCACCACTTCGACATAATCGGACGCGCTGCGTCCGCACACATTGACGATAATCCGCGTGTCATACTGCCTCAGAAACGGAATATCCCGCTCGATAAACACGTCAATTCCGGGATTCTGCAGTCCGATGGCATTGAGCATTCCCCCATAGGTCTCCTGAACCCTCGGCGTGGGATTCCCCTCCCACGGCACATTGGCAACGCCTTTTGTCACGACTGCGCCGAGACTGTTTAAGTCCACAAACTCCGAATACTCCATGCCGGAGCCAAATGTCCCTGAAGCTGTCATTATCGGATTTTTAAATGTTACGCCGGCTATCGTTATCTGCGTATTGAACATATTCATCCCATCTCCTTTCTATATCTCGACATCCTGCGCCGCATAGACCGGGCCATCGGTACAGATTCGCGCGTTGTTTACATGTGAATGGTGGTCGACTTCCCTTGTCTTTACGACACATCCAAGGCAGGCGCCGACCCCGCATGCCATTCTCTCCTCAAGTGATATATATGCTTCCATGCCCTTTTCTGTGGCATACTTCTTAATCGCGCGCAGCATCGGCATCGGGCCGCATGCAAAAATCACATCCGCCTCAAGCCCCTCTGCCGCAATCGCATCCATGACATTGCCCTTTGTGCCCGCGCTGCCATCCTCCGTGGCAATGTGCACTTTTCCGTATTGGGACAAGTCCTCTGCCAAAAAGAGCTCCTTGTCACGGTATCCGACAATGATATCAACAGATGCCGCCTGCCCTTCATTTCCCGCATTGTTCGCAATTGCTTTTGCAAGCTCAAGCATGGGTGGAATGCCAATGCCGCCTCCCATCAGAAACACCTTTTTTCCCTTTGCCTTTTCCAGCGGAAATCCGTTTCCAAGCGTGCCAAGGATATCGATATGGCGCCCTGCCTTGTAGCGTGAAAATTCTGCCGTTCCCTTTCCTGCCACACGGTACACAATCCGGAGCCTGCCATTTTCCCTGTCCGTCTCGCAGATGCTGATGGGACGTGGCAGAAGTGCCGACTTGTCATGTGTGTAAACGCTGATAAACTGCCCCGGTTTTGCCTGCGCGGCAAGCGACGTGGTAATCCACATATCATATATTTCCGTTGCAATCTCCTGCTGCTTGTAGACT
>ERZ778517.176-NODE-176-length-73968-cov-5.349465_pt1 | contig 73968 bp, 84 predicted proteins | sample MGYA00510341_ERZ778517 | MGnify/ENA primary metagenome ERZ778517 (study PRJEB29527, sample SAMN07138964) | mouse gut metagenome | material: feces | host: mouse | place: China:Nanjing | collected 2016-01-25 ...
TACTAAAAGGATCATAATTCCTTTCAATCCTTTCAGCAAATGTCTATACGGAATTTTAGCAATATGATACAGCGCCAAAATCACCGCAAAGAGCAAAAGATACCACCATGAATTCTTCACGAGAAATAATGCCGCAATATAGACAGATACACCCATCAGCTTTGTCCGGGAATCCAGACTATGAATAGAGGAATCCTGTCCATAATACTGCCCGATTGTAATATCACGAATCATTTCATTCCTCCCCTCTCGCGAAGCACTTTCATTATCATGTCCTCTGCTTCTTTTACACTGGTTGCCGGGGCAGTCATGGGAACCCCCGCCTGAATCAGCTTTTCTGTAACAGATGTTATCTGCGGTACATCCATACCTATCTGTCTTAAGAAATCTGTCTTCGTGAATACTTCTTCCGTCGTACCTGAAAGGACTAATTCCCCTTTATGGAGCACTAATACTTTATTCGCATAACGTGCAACATCCTCCATGTGATGCGATACAAGCACGATTGCAATATTGCGCGTCTTTCTTATCTTTTCCACCAGTTCAAAGACCATATATTTTGTCTCCGGATCAAGTCCTGCCGCCGGCTCGTCCATCACCAGAATCTTCGGCTGCATCGCAAGAATCCCTGCAATTGCCACACACCTTTTTTGTCCGCCAGACAGATCAAACGGACTTGTATAGTAATACGCCTCGCCAATCCCTACAAGTTCAAGACATTCTTTTGCAGACTTTTCTGCCTCTTCTTTTGTCATTCCAAGATTCAGCGGTCCAAAGCAGACATCCGCAAGCACCGTCTTTCCAAACAATTGCTGTTCCGGATACTGAAAAACAAGCCCGACTTCTTTCCTTAATTTAGACAATATATATTTTTTATCATAGATATTTTGTCCCTGAAAATATACTGTGCCGGAATCTGCCTTTAATAGTCCGTTCAAATGTTTAATAAGCGTCGTCTTTCCCGAACCCGATGAGCCGATCAGGCCGATAAATTCTCCTTCCTGTACAGAAAAAGAAATATCGTTAAGAACCCTGCATTCGTCCACCGTCTTTTTCGCATATGTAAACTTAAGATGTTCTACCTTCATCATATCAGCAGTCCTCCCGGATCGTATCGCCATTGTATATTCTCATCATCTCAGCCACGAATTGATCTTCCGTCAGGACAGGCGTTCTTATCGGAACTCCCCGGCTCCTTAATCTCCATGCCAGTTCTGTTACCTGAGGCACATCCATCTTCACCGCTTTCAGGATACTGATATCATCGAACAATTCCTCCGGTGTTCCTTCCCGGATAATGTGCCCCTGATTCATTAATATAATCTTGTCCGCCCCCACCACCTCGTCTGTATGGTGTGTAATCAGTATAATTGTGATCCCTGCTTCCTTATTCAGCCTGTTTATCACATTTATTACTTCTTTCCTCGCAGCAGGATCCAGCATTGCCGTAGGCTCGTCCAGCACAATACACTTTGGCGCCCCCGCCAGAGCACCGGCAATCGCCACCCGCTGTTTTTGTCCGCCCGACAGGCGGAACGGAGAACTTTTTCTTTTATGCAACAAGCCAACAGCTCTAAGGCTGTCGGCTACTCTTTCCTGTATGACTTCAGACGGCAGATTTTTATTTTCAGGGCCGAAGGCAACGTCCTCCTCTACGCTGGTCCCCACAATTTGATTATCTGGATTTTGAAAAACCATCCCCACGTTACTGCGAATATTCCATAATGCGCTTACATCCTTCGTATCCTTCCCGTCAATCCATACCGTCCCTTCATCTGGCAGCAGCAGAACATTCAGGTGTTTGGCAAGCGTAGATTTTCCAGAACCATTCGGTCCCAGAACCGCAACCATCTGACCGGGAGAGATATCTAAGGTCACATCATCTAAAACCGTCTTTTTGCTTTTCTTTGTATCAGACTCCCATATGGTATATCTGTGAACCAGATTTTTTATATTTATCATAATCCAACCGTCTATGCTTCCTTTTTAAAATTATCTAAGAACCGCATTGGCATCGCCTTGATAAGCGCCCATCCGACAACACATGTTCCTACCTTATCTATCAAATTAGACGCAACATTTCTTAAAAACGATGCCTGAAAGATGTCTTTCCCCGCCTGAACAAGAGACATAACAAGTACGTCCGAAGCGGAACCGTTTAATCCGCCGTATACGTAGATTCCGATCGGCGTTCCGATCGCCGGACATACAAAGCTTAATACCAGACCTGTAATGACTGCGCTTACAACCGTAAATTTGAACTTCTTAGCTACCAGTCCTACAATAAGACCTACTGCCATATTGACAAGGCAGAACGGAATGTCTGACACACTGTACATGAACCCGGTAATGATATTGCTGAGCGCCCCTACGATAATTCCCGGAACCGGACCGATAAGCGCTGCCGAAAGCACTGTGCCCAGCGTATCCAGATATAGCGGAATTCCAAGTGCCGATGTGATGATTCCAAGAACAATGTTCATGGCAACACAAATTCCGCAAAACGCTACTACATAGACTTTTCTGTTTCTCATTTTTTAATCCTCTTTTCTCTCATTTCTTTTGATCCCGGAAAGTTTTTGTACTGCTTCTTCCATGCTCATAATCGGGAACGTCATGGCTCTTGCAGCTAATTCTTTTTCTAATATCTCCATAAATACTCCCGGTCCATTTACTGTCTTACAAGTATTCTGCATTTCTTTAATCGCGCCGGCATCACCGGACAGTTCGCCGCCCCAGTTACCGCTGCATGTCATATGATAACCGCAGCTGGGACTTCCTTCTACCGATACAATGCCCGCCACCTGATATTCCTCAGGATACCTGACGTATTCTTCTATCTGCTGCAGAACAGGATACAGCATTTTTCGGCATTCCTCATAATAATGCGGATGCATGAACTGTTCTTTCACATGTCCCCATCTGCGCGAACCATAGATGATAAACTCCGGACATGGAAGTTGCAATAACTGGATATTATTTTCCATAACACAGCGGATAAGTCTGTCCCTTTTTTCATATTCCTCTTTCAGTTCCCCCTCATCCATTGCAACCTTTGATGCTGTATTCAGAATACAATGCGATATTATCAAAAGATATTTCATGACACTTCTCCTTCCGTAATCAAAAGAAATTATATCATGTATACGCTTTTATCTCCAATCGATTACTTTGATATAGCACTTATACTTATCGGAATTGTCTATATATTTATCTACCCGACAATACGGTAATATTCTCTTGCCGTCACCCCAAACACCGCCGCATAAAACACCGCGAACACTGTCACTGTCACTACCGTACACGCAAAGAACAAAGACACATTTACCATATTCAGCACCGCCAGAAGCTTTGTAATCACCTTAAATGCCACTGCGATATGAACGACTGCCGCCAGAAGGGGAAGAAAGAATACCATAAGCACCTGACTTCTTATCGACTGCCGTACTTCTTTTTTACTCATGCCCACCTTCTGCATAATCTGATACCGCTCTCTGTCATCATAGCCTTCCGATATCTGCTTGTAATAGATGATCAAAACTGTTGCCATCAAGAATATGAAACCAAGATAAAGTCCGATAAAGAATAAGCCTCCGTATACAGCGTAGAACGACTCCTGTTCTATCTCCCGCCCGTCACTGTAGCTTTCAGGCACTTCACTCTTTATGCGCCTTTTCATCTCCTGCGCCGCCTTCGTGCGCTCCTGTCTCGTGCCTTTCAGGTCAAAGCAGACTTTGTACTGCACCTTCATCTCATCAAGCTGAGGATTTTCTCCTTTCAGTCTTTCATAGGCCAGATTCAGATATTTTTGAATCTGTTCTTCCTCTTTCATAATAATATAATATCCGCCTACAACTCTTGAGGAATTCTTTGTCTCCAGAGAAAATGCAGGAAGCTCTTTTGCCACATGATAAGAATCTCCCTCTATCTTTACTGTGTCACCCATTTTCCCTGCGTCTTCATCCGGATTATATAAAAGAATTTCCCCATCATCCAGAGACACGTTCTGCTTCTCCAGCGCATTATAATCCGCCAGCGGAATCATCTTAAGCTCATAGATATTTTCGCTGCCGCTGTATACATCCTCATCCACTGCTATCTTGAAGGAATTTCCTTGCCTGACTGCTGCCGCTCCTCCGTAATGATATTCCAGCCTTCCCTTTTCCGAAACTCCGGCACGGCGCACTTCCTCTTCAATAATATTCCGGATCTGTTTCTCCTGTCCGGCATCCGGATGATAAGCAGTCACCTCAAACTCCCTTGGATATCTGGTCTTAAGGATATCTCCCATCCCCATATACATACAGATCGTCGTGGAGATCATGACAAGCACCATCGTACTTAAGATACATATATTGGAAAGTCCCACGGCATTCTGTTTCATGCGGTAGATCATACCTGATACCGCTGTAAAATTTCTGGATTGATAATAAAAATTTTTCTTCTTTTTCAATATCTTCAAAAGCGCGATGCTTCCTGCCGCAAACAAAGCATAGGTGCCAAGAATCACACATACGACCGCCACAAAAAACAACTGGATCGCTTTCAGCGGAGACTCCGTAGTAAGCGCCACATAATAGCCATATCCTACCAAAAGTACTCCTGCCGCCGCAAGGAGCCGCTTTGTCTTAGGCTCCCTCTCGCCTTCACTCCCGCCCCGCAAAAGAGCCGCCGGATTCGCCAGTTTAATCTGCCACAGGTTATAAAACAATGTCAGGCCAAATATAACGCCGAACAATAGAAGCGTACGGATAACCGACACGCCGGATATCTTAAAATCCATATTTACATCGTAATGCAGAATCTTTAAAAGCATAAGCCACATCAGTTTACTAAAGAGGATTCCTCCGGCAATTCCGGCGCTAAGACTTAAAAATGCCGTCACGGCCGTCTCCACAAAAAGCATTTTCGCGATATGCGCCTTTCCCATGCCAAGGATATTATACATACCTACTTCCTTTTTTCTGCGCTTTATAAGAAAACTGTTGGTATAGAACAGAAAAATAACAGAAAACACCACGACTACGGAAACCGCATAGGAAAGTATCAGCTTTATACTATTCACCTTTACGCTTTCATTTCTGGACAAGGCATCTATGATGTAATACATCATGACAGTAAGGACTGACGTTAAGATATAAGGGACATAGGTTTTCCGGTTGTTTTTAAGGTTGGTAACTGCAAGTTTTGTATAGATTGATCTATTCACCCTTAACACCCCCTGTTGCCAGCACCGTCAGCGTATCGGCAATCTTCTGGTACATCTGCTCATTGGAAAGATTCCCCCTGTATAATTGGTGAAACACTTCCCCGTCTTTGATGAACAGTATCCTGTCCGCACTGCTGGCCGCCTTTACGCTGTGTGTAACCATAAGTATCGTCTGCCCGTCCTCGTTAATTTTTGTAAAATGCTTCATAAGCTCATCCGCCGCTTTGGAATCGAGCGCTCCGGTCGGTTCATCCGCCAGAATCAGCTGAGGCTTTGTAATCAGCGCCCTCGCAACCGCCGCCCTCTGCTTCTGCCCTCCTGATACCTCATACGGATATTTTTCCAGAAGCTCTTCGATTCCAAGCACCTTCGCAATCGGCGAAAGCCTTTTTTCCATCTCATCATACTTCCTTCCAGACAGTACCAGCGGAAGGAAGATATTATCCTTAAGAGAAAACGTATCCAGAAGATTAAAGTCCTGAAACACGAACCCCAGATTCTGCCTCCTGAAAGCCGCAAGCTCCCGCTCCTTTACCTGACTCAAATCCCTGCCCTTGAGAAATACTTTCCCGCTGCTGGGCTTATCAAGCGCCGCTAATATATTTAGAAGCGTTGTCTTTCCGGACCCGGATTCTCCCATGATCGCTACATACTCCCTTGGCTCCACCGAAAAATTCACATCTCTTAACGCCTCCACCTGATTGCCGCCAAATCTGGCCGTATATATCTTTCTAACATTTTTTACATCTAACAGTGCCATATATCTTACCTTCCTTCTTGTATTTTTCTATATTATAAAAAAAGAGAAAATGCATATCCATTGATTTAGATTACATTTTCCCCTTCTAAGCTTACGATTTTGTAAGATTGTTACTCTGTCTTCATCTTATATCCGTCTAAACAATTATAAAGGAACTGTTTTAACCCGTTCCCTTCTGTTTCATCCTCATAATATGCCACAAGAAGAGTAAAAAATTCCTGGAGTTTCTCCTGCTCTACAGTCAATATCCCGCAGCCATGCTCTATCAGAAGCTTGTTAGCCGCCATCATTGCAATGCGCTTATTCCCATCATAAAACAACTGACGTTTTGTAAAATACAGCATTACATCCAACGCCTTCTCAGTCCAGCCCTTCGCGCCGGAAACAAGTTCCAGTATTTCCGCCTCCGTCTGTTTCTCATCAGGAACAGGCGGTATATAACTGCTGCCGGCGATACGTACTTCATAAAGACGCAGCGCTCCGGCATTGATAATCGTCATCTTCCCAAGCTCCCTGTGCAGTCCCTTTACATAATCCAGCGTGAACTCCGCATCTATCTCCTCAAAAAGCTTCTGCCATCCATGTTTCATCTGTACGATGTTATTAATGTCATCAATACTCTTTCCCTGTACACTGATTCCTTCAACGATGGTCTGTGTCTCTGGAAATGTCACGGCAATCCCTTCAAGGTTAGCGCTCTTCCATATATAGTCCACCAGATTCCTCTTCGCCCAGAATATATTCTCTTCCCGTGTCATTGCGAATTTCTTTTCAAACATATTATTACTCCTTTCGCCCCAGCCTGATATATGCCTTCGTTCCTTTCCCAACTTCTGATTCCAGCCATATCCCGTGCCGCAGTTTGTCCATAATTGTCTTGCACAGATACAGCCCGATTCCCGTTGATTTCTTATTCTCTCTCCCATTATATCCGGTAAATCCCTTTTCAAAAACCCTCGGCAGATCCTCCGGCAATATACCGATTCCTGTATCTTCTATCACCAGACATTCCTCCTCTTCTGATACCTTCTGAGTATAAATGGAAATGCTGCCCTCCCTTGTATATTTAAGCGCATTGGACAATAGCTGCTCTATTACGAATGTCAGCCATTTTTCATCTGTAAGTACGGTCTCTCCTACCGGTTCATAATTAAGCTTTATCTTATTTAAGATAAATATCTGAGAATATTTCTTCACCGCCTGACGGATGATATCATCCAGCTCATATGTCCCGAACACAAAGTCCGCAGTCATGTCCGCAGTCCTAAGATAGGTGAGCGCCATCTCCACATACTGCTCTATCTTAAAAACTTCGGATTTCATTCCTCTAATAAATTCAAAAGTCCTCTCGTCTGCTTTATCCGGCAGGCCATACGACTGAAGCAGCACCTTTAACGCCGCGATCGGCGTCTTTATCTGGTGTGCCCACATTCCATAATAATCTGCCGTCTCCTCGCGAAACTCTCTGCCGTCAGATTCCAATTCCGCTTTATCATGATATACTCTCTTTAGAATCCTCTGGTAATCCTTCTCTATTACCGAAAACGTCTCCGGCAGATCATAAAGCTCCGCCGACGCCTTTCTCTCTGCCTCAAGCAATTCCTCATGCCGCTTTTTGTATCTGGCAAATCTCACTGCTTCCCATGCAAGGAACCATACAAAAGACAGCAAGAACGCGTATTTAACCGCGTCCGTACGGATATTATACAGATAAAAAATTACAGGAAAGATAAACATAAAACCTATATACATCACAACCTCAGACAGATTCTCTTTCAAATAACCGTCAAAAACATTTATCGTTCTGCTCATTGCCCTGTTCATTCTATGATATATCCTATTCCTTTCTTCGTCTTTATCACATCTGTAATTCCCATAGAGTAAAGTTTCCTCCGAAGCCTTGCCACATTTACCGTGAGTGTATTATCATCGATAAATTCATCGCTCTCCCATAATCTCTCGATAATCTCATCCCTTGAAACAATCTGTCCGGCCTTTTCCATCAAAAGCTTAAGAATTCTGAACTCATTTTTCGTAAGCTCCTTTTCCGTCCCTTTAAAATTCACAGCAGCAGCGTCAAGCTTCAAAACCATGCCTTTACATTCAACCACTTCTACTGCGCCCTGAAAAGAATATGCCCTCCTGAGCACCGCCTGCACCTTTGCTGTTACTACGTCGAGATCAAAGGGCTTTTCGATAAACTCGTCGCCGCCCATGTTCATAGCCATCACAATATTCATATTATCATTTGCAGAAGACAAAAAGATAACCGGCACTCTGGATATCTTCCTGATCTCCTGACACCAGTGGAATCCATTAAAAAGCGGAAGCATAATATCAAGAATCACAAGCTGCGGATCGAATTCTATAAACTCTTTGATAATATTCTTAAAATCTGCCGCATATTTCGCTTCATAATCCCATTTCTCAAGATGATCCGCAAGAGTCCTCGCTATCGTCAGATCATCCTCAACAATAAAAATCCTGTACATCGTCATCTGCTCCTCTCACAGATAACAGTATACAGGATTTTCCTTATTTTTTAAAGCCATTGATCAGCTTACTTTTAACATGAACTTTTGAATCTGTCTCTCCGTTTCAACCTTCTCCATCACAGCGCCGATACCGCGCAGCTTTTCATCGAACCGCTCGTATCCCCTCTGGATATATACAATGTCATCTACGATCGTAATTCCATCCGCTGCAAGCCCTGCAATACACAGCGCAGCTCCGGCACGAAGATCCGGCGCACTCACCCGCGCCCCTGAAAATTCTTTCACACCCTCAATCGTTGCGGAATTCCCTTCAATCTTCACACTGCCGCCCATCCGCGCAAGCTCATCCAAATATTTGAAACGATTTTCAAAAATACTCTCCGTAATCGTACTTGTCCCTTTGCACAAAGCCAACGTCACACCAATCTGAGGCTGCATGTCTGTAGGAAATCCCGGATAAGGAAGTGTCTTTACATGAGTACTCCTAAGACCGCCCTTTGATACTACACGCACTGCATCGTCAAACTCCTCAACCTCACATCCAATCTCCAAAAGTTTTGCAATGGTCGCTTCCAGATGTTTTGGAATCACATTAAGAACCGTCACATCTCCTCTGGTCGCAGCCGCTGCAAACATAAACGTCCCCGCCTCTATCTGGTCAGGAATCACCGAATAATCTGTTCCGTGAAGACTTCTTACTCCACGGATCTTAATCACATCTGTACCGGCTCCCCTGATATTAGCGCCCATACTATTCAAGAAATTGGCAACATCCACAACATGCGGCTCTTTTGCCACATTCTCCATAATCGTAAGTCCGTCCGCCATCGTAGCCGCCATCATCACATTGATCGTAGCGCCAACACTGACAACATCAAAATATATATGCTTCCCGACAAGCCGGTCAGCTTCTGCAATAATCTTTCCATGCTCGATATCCACATCCGCGCCAAGCGCACGAAACCCCTTCAAATGCTGATCGATAGGTCTGCTCCCGATATTACAGCCTCCCGGAAGCGCCACCTCTGCGCGCTTATACTTTCCAAGCAATGCGCCAAGCAGATAATAAGATGCCCGAATCTTTTTTATATAGTCATACTCTATACTGAAATTCTTAATCCCTCTTCCATTAATCGTAACCGTATGGCGGTCAACCCGATGCACATTTGCGCCAATTCCTTCAATTGCGCTCAAAAGGACATTAATATCATTCACATCCGGAAGGTTATCAATGCGCACCGTATCATCCGTCATGATGCCTGCTGCCAAAATCGCAAGCGCTGCATTCTTGGCTCCGCCAATCTCAACTTCTCCTACTAATGGGTGTCCGCCTTTTATTATATACTGCTCCATACATGCACCTCGACACAAACTTATTCTATATCAAACCATCTCATCTTACTCTGTAAGATATGTAAATCACTATATTCACACTTGACTATTATAGCACAAAATTTCAGATTGTAAAATCTTTTTTACAATTGTGTAACTAATCCGTAACAATTCTGTTATCCCTCAAAGTATTAAGCACAAGTTCAAACGTATCTTCCAAACTTACACCATCTTCACAAATGGTGATATCCGCATACTTTTCAAAAAGAACGGTACGCTCGTGATACAACTCCTCAAGCGTCTGGTTCTCTTTGAGAACTACCCCTCGTTTCTTTGCATTTCCAAGTCTTTTACTTATTGTTTCAAAAGAAGCTTTCAAATATACGATGATTCCGATCTCTTTGTAATGTTTCATCGCATTTTCACAATATATAACACTTCCGCCCGGGGCAATCACAGAACGCTTAGCCTGAACTTCCGCGTTAATGCGGTCTTCGATTTTTAAAAATCCTTCCAGTCCCTCCCGAGCAATGATCTCTCTTAGAAGCCTTTTTTCTTTTTTCTGGATCAGCAGATCTGTGTCTATAAAATTATAACCCAGATGCTTTGCCGCCACTACGCCTATCGTGCTCTTCCCAACAGCAGGCATACCGATAAATATGATATTATTCATATCCAACTCCCCTTATACGTAATCAAATGACATTTTACCATATCTTTTTCTATCCGTCTACTATAAATCTGCATAGGGCTGCGCATACATGTTCGAATCCTTTTTGCGCAGCCCCGCTTTCAGAACCATTATCCATCCGAATATTAATAGAATTTTTTTCGGTAATTCCTGTGTTCGCAACGTCTCTGGCACAGTTCCTGAAATGCCATGACCTGTATCAGATCCATCAGCCATCCTCCTTTATTTTCCTCCTCCTTTTGTGCCTTATCATAAATTCTCCGGCACATCAGCCGAAGCTGCAGCTTATCCGGATATTCATCAAACATCATACTTCCGTCATACTCTAAGCGGTCACATTCCTCTTCTATAAATGGAAGCAGACGTTTTGCCGTATCAGGATATGCACTCTTCATATAAGAATAATCCCGGCGGAGCATCCTCTCGTCGTCACCGGGCAGCGGTATCTGATATACCATATAAAAGGGCAGTCTCTCATCCATGTACATACACTCCTTGCGCTGGTATCTGTTTTATTATATGTAAAATATTCGAAAACGTTAGAAACTGTCAGGAAATAAATTATTCAAACGTCATAGGATACCCCGTGTACATAAAAAGAAGGAGTGCTTTCAGACCGAAACAGCCTGAAAGACTCCCTCTTGAAACGTTCTTTAATCCTGAACGTACGGCATTAAAGCGATGTGGCGCGCTCTCTTGATCGCTACTGTAAGCGCCCTCTGGTGCTTTGCACAGTTTCCTGTAATTCTTCTCGGAAGAATCTTACCTCTCTCAGAGACATATTTTCTTAACTTTGCTACATCTTTGTAATCAATCTCATTATTCTCTTTGCCGCAGAATACGCAGACTTTTTTTCTTCTGCGTCCGCCGCCTCTTCTTCCCCTGCCGCCTTCCGGACGATTTGCTTTATCGTAAGCCATGTTGGTTCTCCTCCTTACATCATATTCTGGATGTTCGATTCGCTTACGCTCCTCGAACGACCTTCTCACTAACCTCGCCCTGCGCCTTCCGGCTTGCGCTCGCTCTTGGATGTTCGATTCGCTTACGCTCCTCGAACGACCTTCTCACTAACCTCGCCCTGCGCCTTCCGGCTTGCGCTCGCTAAGTGTTCAGGTCAGTTAAACGGTAATTCCTCATCAATTCCATCCGGGATATTCATGAAGCCGTCACCTGCATCGGATACCGGTGCCGGAGCCGGTGTGGGCGCTGACTGGCGGAATCCTCCTGCATTCGCATCGCTTGCCGCTTTGCTCTCTGCAAACTCCTGATCTTCCACCACAACATCCGTCGTGTATACCTTCTGCCCATCCTTATTCGTGTAACTTCCCGTCTGAATACGTCCGGTCACAACAACCTTAAGGCCCTGACGAAAATATCTCTCTGCGAACTCAGCGCTTCTTCCAAAGGCAACACAGCCGATAAAATCAGCCGTCTGCTCTCCGTCATTATTGCGTCTGAATCTGCGGTCAACCGCCAGCGTATATCTCGCGATTGCCATAGAGTTCTCGCTCTGTGAATATCTCACTTCCGGATCTCTCGTTAAGCGTCCCATCAAAATTACTTTATTCATATTCTACCTCTACTTCCTGCCTATGCTTCCTGTCTAACGCATAAATATCTGATCACGTTGTCCATGATGCGAATTCTCTGCTCGATTTCGCCTGGAGCTTCAGCATCAGACTCGAAGTGGATGAAATAATAATATCCTTCTTTCATCTTCTGAATCTCGTAAGCTAATCTCTTCTTACCCCATTCATCAATGTCTGAGATCTGGCCGCCGAAACGCTCTACTAAAGCTTTTACTTTTTCGATTACCTGTGCTCTCTCATCATCTTCGATTTTTGCACTGACAACAACAGCTAATTCATATTTATTCATGTCGTCTTTGCACCTCCTTCTGGTCTTTTGGCTCCCGCATACATCCGCGGAAGCAAGGATATCCGTACCGCACTCGGAATTACATACGGTATGGATCTTAATGTATCACAGTTAGATATGTTAACATACTCTAATGTCCGTTTCAAGCCTTTTTACGCAAATCTCTTGCATTTTTTTCTACCAGTCTGCGTGCAATCATAATCTGATGTCCGCACCCCAGACACTTCAACCGAAAATCCGCGCCTACGCGCAAGATCTCCCACTCCTTACTTCCGCATGGGTGCTGCTTTTTCAGAGTTACAATATCACCGACTTCATATGTGTATGTCCGCAACCTTTTCACCTCTCATCTATTTTTCTTTCTTCTCTTCCTTTTTCTCTTCTTTTCCGGTTTCTTCTTCTATCTCTATATTTTCCTCTTTCTCCTTTACTCCGTGCACTACAAATCGATGATTATCACTGGACTTCGTACAGGTAGACAGGGTAACGACCTTATCCGCAGTCCTTACCTTTACTCCCGTTTCATAGAGGGAATCCTTTTTCGTCCGGTCTATAAATTCCTGATATGCCTTTCCATCCGCAAAATCTGTCTCATATGCCTCCGACATATCAAGCACTTCACCTACTGAATAAATTCTATAAGTAATCACACGGCCGTTCGGTGTATAGATATAAAAATTCTGATTCTTTTTCCAGAACGACTTCTCTTCATAATCCTGAAGATGCCGGAACATAGAACCGTCCTTCATACGATGTCCGTATATAATAGAATGCTTATCCTTAAAATTACTGCTGTTATCTACATTCAAAAAGATTGCCCCAAGACCATTCTCATTTTTTGAAAATGTCTTATGAAGATATTCCTGATTATCCTTTCCCTGTACGATCGGATAATTGATAATAGACGGTTTCGGATCAAATCGAATCCACCCGATAACGTCTGGATTTTTTTCGGCAAGCTTTTCAAAATCTACGATAAATTTTTCTTCTCCGCCTTTTTTGTCTTTCTTCTTTTTTGTTGCGCTGTCCTGAAGCTCTTTATAATCCTTTCTTCCGTCCTGATATCCTTTTCCTATACGAAACAACTGAAATGCCGCCACGATAAATACAACAAGCGACACAGCTAACACAATATTAGAGGCCAGATGACTTTTTTGCTTCTTTTTCTTACCCAATATGATTCACTCCATTTCTCATTTCTGTTTCATGATGTTTACGATTGTTTCTTCTGTCCGAACCATTCCCGGAGAAGCGATCATTCCCATATATCTCATTGTATCTTCGGGAGTTCTTCCGTTAATTCCATGTATTTCTCCAATACTAATATTCTGTATTGCCAGATCTGCCGCCCGGAATGCAGCGTCCACAGCTACAATACCTTTCATCGTGCAGCCATGATTACCGCCGTCACAGATCATCCCCGTCAGACCGCTCGCCATATTACGGATTACCATGCCAATCTGGAATTCTTCTGCTCCGTTCAAAAAAGCAAGGCCGCATGCCATACCGCAGCCCGCCGCAATACCGCAGCCGCAAAATGCCGAGAGTTTTCCGGAATATTCTTTGATATACATCGTAATCAGGAAGCTCAATGCCGTTGCACGAAGGAGAAGCACATCGTCCACTTCCCCGTAATTCACCTGAAAATAAGCGAACAGCGGCATTGTCGCTATGATTCCGTGGGCGCCGCTTCCGGTAATGCTCATCGCCGGACGGCTTAACCCGAGCACTCTTGCTTCAATGGCGCCGTTACATAAAAGCTGCGCTGTACGCAACGCGTCATCTGAGATAATCTGTCCCTTGTTTTCTTTTAACAATTGCTTTGTGATCACTGCCTGTTCCGAATGAATGCCTTCTTCCAAAAGTTCCATATTCATCGAAAAAGATTCTCTTATAAAACTGATCTCCCTCTCCGGAACATGTGCTGCGTACTCATAAATCTCATGAAGCGTATACCGATGAATCTCCGGGGTCTCCTCCAATCCTGTCTCTTTCTCACAGGGGGATTCCTTAGAAAAAATGCACTCTCCGTTCTTCTCAATCTGAACAATTCTTGTATGACTTTCACGTATCCGGACAGTGACACAATCTTTCTCTGTCACAACAGTGGCGTCAATGGTAATCTGAGAACCCACATGATCCATCACCACTTCAACTCTGCCATTTTCAACCAGCGCAGCCGCTTTTTCATTATCCTGCTGCGTAATGTATGCCAGCGACTCAAGGCCAAGCTCGGCTTTTGCGGCCACTGCTCCAAGAGCCGCCGCATATAGATTTCCAAATTTATCAGAATTAGGAAGTCCACATGTAAAGGCATTCTTATACATCCCCGAATTTAGCGCAACCTTTACCTTTAAGATTTCCCCTTCTGCGCGCTCCCTTGCCGTTGCCACCGCAAATGCGATCGCTCCCGGCTCCGTTACTCCAAGCGCAGGCTTCATATCGTTTTTTATCAACTCTGTCAATCTACCCATATACCCATATACTCCCTCCCACCACGCTGCCTTTCTGTCACATGCAGCGATTGTATCCCTACATATATTATCACGTATACCAACCCATAAGCAACCGCCACAATTAATTTATATTTTTTTAATAACAGATTTATTGACTTTCATTCTCTTCAGCGTATGATAATAGATATTATAATATTGGAAGCAAAATACATTTTTACCAAATTGGGGAGGCGCATATTTTGAGAGATAAGTTTATTCGTTTTATGTACGGCAGGTATGGAATTGATTCCCTCGGCAAATTTACGATTGCTGCAGGACTTATTACAATCGTTTTATCCTCCTTTGTACACTGGCGTTTTTTGCCGTTTATTTCATGGCTCTGCATTATCACTGCCTATTACCGTATGTTCTCGAAGAACATCTATAAGCGTTCTTCCGAAAACCAATGGTATCTGAGTAAAACCTGTAAACTCCGTGCATTTGTAAGCAGACAGAAAAATCTCTTTGCCCAGAGAAAGACTCATCATATTTATACCTGTCCTTCCTGCAGACAGAAGATACGGATACCGCGCGGTAAAGGCAAGATTGAGATCCGATGTCCGAAATGCAGCACTACATTTATTAAGCGAAGCTAGGGGAAATGCCATGTTTGGATATATTGCGATCAACAAAGCCGAAATGAAATTCAAAGACTATGACATCTATCACTCATACTACTGCGGTCTTTGTAAAGTTTTAAAAAGAAATTACGGTATACGGGGCCAGATGACCCTGTCTTTTGACATGACTTTTCTTATTATTCTTCTTACCGGACTCTACGAGCCTGAGACTAAGACAGAGGCCATACGCTGCGCCGCTCATCCTTTTGAAAAGCATATTTCCCGCACGAATGAGTTGACAGATTACGCAGCAGCAGTTAATCTGATATTATCCTATTATAAATGCAAAGACGATTGGGACGACGAACACAAGAAAAAAAGCTATGCTGCCGCAAAGCTCCTTGCTCCGAAGATGAACGTTATGAAAGAACGCTATCCCGAAAAAATCTCCATTGTTTCCTCCGGTCTTAAAAAGCTTTCTATGCTCGAAAAGCACGATGAACAAAATGCAGACATTATGGCAGGAATCTTTGGCGAGATTATGGCAGAGCTTTTTGTCTTCCGCCATGATGAATGGGAAGCAGCTCTTCGGAAGATCGGTTTCTTTTTAGGGAAATTCATCTATCTGATGGATGCCTATGAAGATGTGGAAAAAGATATAAAGACAGGAAATTACAATCCTCTGAAACAGATTTTTCCAAATAATCCGGATTTTGCCGATAACTGCCGCGAACTTCTGACTATGATGATGGCAGAATGCTCCCGAGAATTTGAACGGCTTCCAATCCTGCTGTATGCGGATATTCTGCGCAATATTCTCTATTCCGGCGTGTGGTGCAGATATACCATGGTTACGGAAAAACGCGCGCAAGAGAAGGAAAAACAGTTGCAATTATATAGATTCTAATCAGGAGAACAAAATTATCATGACAGATCCATACAGCGTCCTCGGCATTCCAAAAGATGCCTCCGACGACGATATTAAAAAAGCATACCGGAACCTAAGCCGCAAATACCATCCCGACGCGAATATTAACAATCCGCACAAGGATTTGGCGGAAGCAAAATTCAAAGAAGTACAACAGGCATATAATCAAATCATGCAGGAACGCGAATATGGTTCTTCCGGCAATCATTCCGCTGACGATTACGGACCATTCGGCGGTTTCGGACCGTTCGGCGGCTTTCATGCCGAATACCGTCAGGCGGATTCCGACTCTTCAGACAACAGTGAAAGCGAAGACAGTCTTCATCTGCGCGCCGCCGCTAATTATATTAACAGCGGCTATTACAGAGAAGCACTGAATCTTTTGAATACTATCGTATCCAGAAATGCTCAGTGGTATTATTACAGCGCGCTTGCCAATTCCGGTGCCGGCAATATCGCAATCGCACTTGAACATGCGAGAGAAGCGGCAAACCGCGAACCAGATAATTTCCAGTATCAGATACTTTTGAACCGTCTCGAGGGCGGCAGTATATGGTACAGACGGCAGCAAGGATCATATCAGACTACATTTTCCACTGGAAATAACTGGTGCCTGAAATTATGTATCGCCAATCTTATGTGCAATCTATGCTGCAACGGAATGTGCTGCGGCAGCGGCGGCGGAATTCCCGGCGGATATATATAGTTACAGTTCACTCGTCAGTCAATATGGAGATCATCTCATGCTTGCATGATTTTACTTACTTTTTTATAATTTTATCCTTGACTATCACTCAAGTATTTGTTATAATCAATTGTACTTGAGAAATGGCGCCATAGCCAAGTGGTAAGGCAGAGGTCTGCAACACCTTCATCACCAGTTCAAATCTGGTTGGCGCCTCTTAAGAATCTCGGAACTGATTGTTTCGGGATTTTTTATTGCCGCGTCTTGCAAGTACTGCGTCGTGTAAACTTCAGTGATTCATGTGTTTGATCTCGCAGCACCATGCTCTGCTTTTTGAAAATATTCTCTCTGACTGTCTTACAGCTAAAAATAATATTCTCCCAGATTTAATATGTAAAATGACATCATGATCCGTACCCGGTTCTCGTTGCTCATAATATCATAATCCAGAATCTCCTTTATGGCGCTGATCTTATAATTCAATGTATTCTTGTGACAGTAAAGCGCTTTTGCGGTCTGGAGGATACAACAGTCATTTTCAAAAAACGCCCTGAGAATCTTCATGTATTCCGTATGTTTCATTTGGTCATACTCGATCAGCGCACCCAGCGTTTCCTTCACAAATTCAGGATAGATGGACGGCTCTTTTATATCTGCAAGTATTTTATAAATCCCGAGCTCATCGTAGTACAAAAGATTCTTAGGAATCGTCGTCTTTGTCAGACGGTAAGCCGTGTATGCATTTTCATAGGAATTATGGATGTCTGCAATCTGCTTCTCTGTTGTCCCGACTCCAGCGTAGATATTGCCGTCTTCCCGGCATATCTTCCCGAACTCCTTCCTGAGCCTGCTGATCAGATACCCTGCCGCCAGTATGATAAGCCTTCCTTTTTCCTCGTAGATGATAGACTTGCGAAGCACATACCGCAAAATATTTTCAATCTGTCTAAGACGCTCATTTCCACTCTCCGTATCATAAGTATAGCAGCTCAAAATAATAACTGTATACGACATATCACGGAAAAATCCATTGTGCTCAAAATGTTTAAGATAAAGCCTTTCCTCTTCCGGATAATAAATCGCATTCTTAAGAGCCGTAATAAGATTCGTCTCTCTCTGCTCATTTTTCAGGAGAATCTCTGAAAATTTACGCATAACATCAATATACGGTGTATTCCAAGAAGAAGAAAATACAGGAAAATGTTTCCGGTTACAATATTCGATCGTCTCTATTGAAACGGTATTGCCTGCGTGCAGGGAGATAATCAGTCCACCGGCATATACCGATATAAGAGAGTCAATAAATTCTCTAAGCCACTCTTCCGATGTGAAATTCAGCCCAGAATTGAACACAAGCTCATCCCCATGAAGAAGACAGGCGAATTCTTTCTCCTCAACCATATGCACCCATCCGATCTTTTTACCAAAACAACTTGTTGTCAGCAGTTTCAAATCATATTCTGACTGCACATCCGCATAAAGATGTTTTAATTCTACCGCCATCTCTTCCTCCTGTTCAAATACTTCATTTTCCCAGTATTTTTTGCATGACCTTTAACATTCCTAATACACGGCTTGCTCCGTGCTGACGCTTTTATCATATAATTAATATAACACAAATTGTGCTCGAAGCACAATTATTTTCTTTATTTCTGGAATCTCAAAACATATTCAAAAGGTTCCTGAAATGTTATATTGTATAAGAAATACAAATAAAACATTTATAACCCCGAATAATTTGTATTTCCAAATCCAAACTCTAGATTATAAAATAAAAAGACCAGCGATTTCTTCGCAGGTCCTTTTATTTTGTGATATACTTTATTAAAAAATGACAGGAGTATTGAACTATGGAATCCACCTATATCACTCACAGTTTCGCACCCATCTATGACAGCCATTCCCGTATCCTGATACTTGGCACGATGCCGTCTCCAAAATCAAGAGAAGTCGGCTTTTACTATGGGCATCCCAGAAACCGTTTCTGGAAAGTTGTATCTGACGTATGCGGCGAATCTCTGCCGGAAACCAAAGAAGATAAAATTGCCTTTGCACTCTCTCACCGCATCGCCGTGTGGGATGTTCTTGCGGGATGCGATATCTGCAAAGCCGATGACAGCAGTATCCGCAATCCAAAAGCAAACAACATGGACATCATCCTGTCCCATACCAACATCAGAGCAATCTTTACTACCGGTACGAAGGCATATCAGTTGTATCAAAAATACTGCTGCCCGAAGACCGGCATCAAGGCAATATCTCTGCCCTCCACAAGTCCTGCAAACTGCAGAACTTCTTATGAAGAGCTTAAAAATGCTTACTCTATTATTTTAAAATATCTTTAAATATTCAAAGCACATTTCCGCCTCCTGACGAATAGACTGGAATATAACTTACTATTACAGATCCGCGGAGGTTGTTATGCCTGTACAATATATATTTATTCTATTTCTTCTCATTATTTTGTTACTATTCATTTTTACAGTAAACACTCATCTGAAATCCATCAGATTAAAAGTTCTGCATACACCTGATTCAAAAAAACTGGAACATCTCAATGGACTTCTTTTGCCTTACGGTTTTCAGTATGACATTTCAGCAGATTGTTTTTATTCAACTATCCACTGCTGGCAGCGGAAATATGGTTACCGGCGCTTATATGACGGCTCTGCCGCCGCTCTTGGCATGATCTTTGACTGCGAACCAATTTATTTTGACTATGATGGAAGGCACTGGCTCATTGAATTCTGGAAAGGCCAGTATGGTATGTCAGCAGGGACAGAAGTCGGTATTTATGCAGCCGACGAACACCATTCCCAACCGAGTGATCCACGCAAAAGGCATTATAAAAGCATTCGTGACTCAGAACTGTTTCCTGTCAGAATCAATCTCTTTCACGGCGAAAAGCTTATTGCCATCCGTGAAATGCGGCACTGGTGGCTGACTGCGTTTTTCCTCGGAAAATACTGTCCACCCCATACTCTGGCGGCAAACATCAGTATTACCTTCCCGGATTATGAGATGTGTAATGCTTATATCAACGGCCTGAAACGCGCCGGATACGCTTCTACGGATATTAGCAGGTGTCTTCTCACTGTCACGGTACCTTTTACACAGCCAAAATCCGAACAGCCCGCTGCTCAGCATTCCGCATTCAGTAAACTTCGGTTATGTCTTAATCATTTTTGCTGCCGCTTGTACCTTGGTTTTACAGGAAAGTATACGAACACACTTGATCGGCTGGAATATCTGGCTTCTTTGAACCCCGTACTTCTCAATATTGCTTTGCATTTTACCAGAACACAAAAGCGCTATAACAGATATCATTCATCTAAGGAGGCTCCTTATGTCCACAGAAAGCCGTTTGAATAAATTATTTCAAACCTCCCCTGTTGTCCCCTGCGACTATTTATCCCGCTTTGTTATTATGAGCGACTGTCACAGAGGTATCGGTAACTGGGGTGATAATTTCCTAAAAAATCAAAATATTTATTCTGCCGCCCTAGACTACTATTATCAAAATGATTACACATACATCGAACTTGGAGACGGCGATGAGCTGTGGGAAAACCGTAATATGTCGGAAATCGTGGCAACCCACTCGGATGTCTTTGAACTGCTGGCTCGCTTTTATGGGGAGCAGCGTCTTTATATGCTTTGCGGCAACCATGACTTTGTTAAAAAGAAGCAGCAATTCCTGCGCTGCTGTAATGATTATTACTGTGAAAACAAATGCTGCCGTCTCCCACTCATGCCCGGACTCTGTGTTCCCGAAGGCTTAATTCTTAAAAACAGAATCAATGGTCACTGCATTTTTCTCGTACATGGACACCAAGGAGACCTGCTTAATGATACTCTGTGGAAATTCAGCAGATTCCTTGTCCGATATATCTGGCGTCCATTAGAACTTTTTGCTCTCAACGATCCTACCAGCACCGCAAAAAACAACACCAAAAAAAGCGCTGTAGAACAGCGCCTTTCTGCGTGGTCATCAAAGCATTCCCGGATGCTGATCGCCGGTCACACACACCGCCCTATGTTTCCCGTAGACGGCACCTCCCGCTATTTCAATTGCGGCAGCTGTGTCCATCCTCACTGTATCACCGCCCTAGAAATCCACAACAATAAAATTACTCTCGTAAAATGGCTGGTAAAATCTCATCGGGATCTAAGCCTGCATATTGGGCGTGAAATCCTTGCCGGACCTGCATATCTTTTCTGACTATGCATATTACCGATATATCCGCATCCTTTATACTAACTATACTTCCTTTTTGCCCTTAAGCATTCCTTTGAGCTTTTCAAGCTTTTCCTTATCTACAGGCGCTACCGCTTCCTGATTCGCTTTCGTAGCTTCGACAAGCTCTTCACGGAGTATCTGAACCTGCTTTGGCGCATCAATCGCCAGACGCACTCCGTCACTTCCGCTCTCTAAAACAGTTATCTTAATATTCTCATTTAAAATCAGTGATTCCCCTGTCTTCCTTCTTAGAATCAGCATACCCTCATGCCTCCTCTTTCTCGAATTCCTTTAATGGATGACGGAATCCGTATTCGTCAGAACCCAAAATCACCTGTACTGCCTGTCTGGTGACATGATTTACTACAATTGGACATCTTAAATTCACTGTGCTCTCTTCTGCAACATTCGCGATCACGCAAAAAACATAATAAGACAAATCCTTTTCATCTGACGTCCCAAGTTTTTTATAATCCTCCTCACTGAGTACAGGATTATAATCCTCCTTCAGCATAAAAGGATTCATAACAACGAAAGAAAGCTTCTCATTCCGGATACTCTGCAGATATAAAACTGCGTCGCTGCCGTCTTCAAACATAACAGGAAGGAATTTTTTCTCCTCCTCAAAGCCAAAAATTCCTTCCTTAAATTCAATATACTGGCTCTTTTCGCTGATATCTTTTTTGATATTCTCGTTCCCCATATTCCTGCTCCTAAGCCTCAACGTCTATCTGGTGTCCCTCAAATATCTCGGCAGCACTCGGCGGCACATAGATAGGCCCTCCAACGTACTCGATCTCGATATCCGGATACTGCAGAATTGACAGCTCAATATTTCCCGGTATAAACTGAATATCGCCTTTTTGAATCTTCGTATCAAAATTCAATTTATCCATCTGATACTCAATATTAACCTCTGCTTCCGCCCATTCAATAGTCGGTCCCGTCTTCGCAAGAAAATCCAGAACAAAATCTCCGGTCGGCTCTTTAGTACGCTCAGCAAAAATCTGATTGAGCACTTCGGCGCCCTGCCCCACTTTCGCATTCAACAAGAGCTGTCCCTCCCTTCCATAGTTCGCTGTCGCTTTGTACGCCACACTTTTTCCCTGCTGCGCTTTTTGAGAAATCATCGTTTTAGTTGTCGGAACAACCGAGTTTCTGGCCTCATATGTGTCAAGATGGAGCTTGATCGGACGGCTTTTTATTTTCATTCCGCCTTTGTCCCTGCTTATCTCCACCTCAGCAGTGCTGTTCTGATATTCTAATGATGCATGATTTACCTTAAGCTCATACTTAATCGGTATTGTCTTAATCTCCAGCAATTGTTCCATATCGCTCTCTCCTTTCTCTCATCTTCCTGATATTTATATTTATCGCATAAAGTCAAGCAACGAATTGCCTAAAAGACTCATTCCTATCTTAAGTGCCGCATCATAAGAGTACTTGGCATACGCTTCGTTCGTAATCGCCAGCGCCGGATTAATACCAACCGCATCCTGATACTGCTCCTTGATGTTATCCGCCTCCGTGTCAAGCCTTTTTGCCGTATTCTCAAGGAGCTGCGCCTTTGTTCCCACTCTGGCAAACTGGTTCTGTAATTCCTCGCGCCCTGCCTTAAACTGATTCCACATCGCATTACATAAATCCCGGTCGAAAGGCTCCTTTTCCAGTACATCCGCCATCTGCCCCGCAAGAACGATGATATTGTTGCTCAGCTGCATCTTTTCATCCGCATCCTCAATCGTCCCGTCCTTGTTCGTGTCATAAACTGCTACATCCGTCGTTCCGTATCCAACCGCTAAAATTCCCGGAAATGCCATATCGAAAGCGCTGGAAGGTACGATATCTCCCGCATTATCTCCATCCGGATAGAAAGTCATTCCAAATCCGATATCTACGTACAGTGCCTGACCTTTTAATTTCTCCATTACCTCTGCGTCATTAACGTTCTTACCCTGATAATACAAAGTACCCCCTACCAGATCAAACGGTACGTTTCTGCCGTCTGCTCCCGCCATAATAAAAGTATCTCCGTACTGCGTATTCAAAGAATGTACAAGACTTTCTTGTAATTCCCGAAGATTCTGCGCATAAGCAGTCCTGCCGACCGTACCGGCCGGATCATTCATGGCAGCCATAAACTCACTCTCATCAATCTGATTCGCATAGGTACTCAGTTCATTCAGGATATCCGACTGTGAGTCGATCCACTTCTGAGTATTCTTTACTGTGTTGATATAATCTGCGTTCCGCGCATTCCTCCGCTCAAGAATCATCCCCTTGGCTGCTGCTGAAGGATCTTCATAAGACCATTGAAAACGTCTCCCTGTCTCTACCTGCTTTCTTGCACTCTCAAGTCCCCCGATATTATCCATCAGATTGTTCGTATAATTTCTTCTCAACATATTAGTAGTAATACGCATTCCCATAAAATCGCCTCCTTATTATCTACCGCAAACACCGGTCTGTGAAATCAATCTTTCAAGAACTTCATCCATTACCGTCATCAGACGTGACGCGGCATTATATGACTGCGAATATTTCATCAGGCTCATGACTTCCTCATCCATCCATACGCCTGAAACAGAATCCTTATCATCCGCAATCTGGTCCAAAACAGTTGTACGTGTATTAAGAATCAATGATGTCGCTTTCCGCTCAATTGCCTGTGTTCCCTGAATGCTTGTATAACACTCATAGAGCGTACCCTCGAAAACCTCTCCGCTCTTAGGATCTACAAACGAATGCGTCTGTTTGGATAATTCATCAATCATCTTATCTACATTCCAGTTATCTGAAGAATTACCTTCTCCAAGCGGATCTCTTTTCGTATTAATCTTGACATCGCCTTTCATCCACGCATCAGATACTTTAATGTTCAGCGCCGTAAAGCCTGAAGGAACCATTACATCCTCCATTACTACATTCCCGGCCGCATCTAATTTTACATTTCCATCCGCATCTAACTGCGGTGTCTGAACTACATTCCCCTGAGCATCCTTTAAAGGTACAGTTGTCGTTCCTTCCGTCAGCTGGAACAGCGGATTCTGCGTTATTACTTTCTCCGTTCTCTGTACCATTACCGGATTGCCGTTTTCATCCGTTACGGGCCGCGTCACTACCTTACCGTCAGCATCCAACTGAGGAACCTGCACTACATTTCCATTAACATCTGTTACCTTATTGCCATTCTCATCTACCTTATCAACCATCACAGGTTCGGTTTTCTGCACCATTGCCGGAGTGCCGTCGTCATTCACTACCGGCACTTCTTTTTCTGTCATATTCTGCTCATTCATGATCGTGGCAAGCTTGTTAATGAATGAGTCGAGCATCTTCTGATAATACTGGATACCCTTCGTGTCACTGGCCGGTTTTTGATTGTCAGGATCTGTAATATCCGCATCAAAGACCTCTGACTTATTAACCATATCCAGATTTCCCTTCATGACACCCTCTGACAGTTTGTCATTGATCGAGCCGGTTATCCTTCCAACTGCAGAAGCTGCTGCTGCAACTGTCTGCGGTGCGGCGGCACCGTATCCTGTAACATCAAGCTGAGGATCCGCCCCGTTCGTATTAAGACTGACGCTTCCCTTCTGACTTCCGTCAGCACCCATGGAAACCAGAATCGGATCTCCAGCAGCAGGAGCAGTCGCCCCGGCAGCGCTTAAAAATACGCTCATGATATCATCCGGTCCCACGCTATAAGTAATCGCGTTATTCGGAAAATATTCCTGAAGCTCTTCGACCTTTTGAAGACGCTTCTCTTCATACTGCGGTATCCGCACCTGAAGTTCCTTGATCTGCTTTTCCATATCGCCAGTAGCGCTGTCTATCGCTTCCCGAATCGCATTACTCGAATTTGCGGTACCGCTCTGACTGCCATTTGCGCCTGTAACAGAATAAGTGATGGGATCTGTGTCTGTATCGACATCGGTAATTTCGCCTTTATCATTCGTAGCTGAAACCAGATCAGAAATAGCAGTCGTTGTTGTCGGAGGATTGCCAGTAGTCGAAGTCGTTATCACTCCTACTGTCATAATCCCGTCTGCACCTACAGAGGAAGTGACGCCATTGACCGGGAAATACTCTTTCAGCCTGTTCAGCGCCTGTAAGCGCTGGCTCTCAGCTACCCTGCGTTCATTCTCTGCAGTATTTAAGTCTGAACTTAATCTTGTAAGATCGTTCTGAGCCGCCTCAATCTCTCCTCTGATCCGCTGTCTATCCTCCGCAGTCGTCGCGTTCCTGAGATTCTCTCTCAGAACATCAAGCTCCGCATTCTTAGCATCTATCTGTCCCTGAAGAGCCGTCTTGCTCGCCATCTTCGCAGCAACTTCCGTATTCTTCTGCACAATCGTATCAATATACCCATTCATCTTATCCTGATGAGTTGCGGCAGTCTGACTCGTAGCAGCCGCAATGGAATTCTGCAGTCTGGCAATCTGATCGTTTGTTCTCTTAATATCTTCATTCAATCCGGCGATCTGATCTATATAATCATTAATCTCTCTCGGCAGTTCTGTCTTTAAAACTTCCAGACCACCGCCATATGTCTTCGGAACCTCATCAGCACTTTTAGCATAGAACTCAACCGGCTGATCTTTCACGGAACCATCATCATTCTTCGCTATCCCGACTTCACCGCACTTATTATCAGCGACCAGCCTTACTTTCGTTCCATCTGCCAGCTTGAGATCAATATTCAGTATATCTACAACGATTCCTCCGCCCAGATTCTGCTTTTCATACTTAACTTCTATCGGAAAATATGTAGCCAATTCGTCTATCATCTCATTTCTGGCATCCATAAGCTCAAGTCCCGGATTACCCAGCACCTGTGTATTTTTAATGGCAATATTCTTCTCTACGATATCCTTTAAATATTGGTTAATATCCGGAACAATGTTTTTATCCAGCTTTGTCTTTATCTCATCATATAATGCCTGAATCTCCGTACCGTTCTGACGGATCGTATTCAGAAGAACTTCACATGCAGATCGCACAACCATATCTGCGCTGTCAGTTCCTGTGTTCTCGGAATCCGCAAGATTCTGAAGCTGTGAGATAATGTCATTAAACTGTACTGCAATCGCATCCTTATCCGTCTCATCGAATATCTGCCCGATCTGGGCGAGTATAGAATCCATTGCATCAGCCGTTCCGACCTTCGGAAGTTGATTGCGATACTGTATATCAAGAAACGGGTCTCTGATCTGGCTGACACCTGTTATCATAACACCCTGACCTACCTTTGAGCTGAACTGCGAATTAGCGAGACTCGTACCCGGCGGGTTCATGCTGACCTGATCTAGGCGCTGCCTTGTATACCCCTGTGTATTAATATTAGACAGATTCTGACCTGTCACATCTATTGCCTTTTGGCTGGCCATAAGCCCAAGTAACGAAGTATTAAAGCCTCCAAATGTAGAACGTATCATAAGCTATTCCTCCTGTCTATACTCTCCGGCTTGTCATATGCCGGACACCTGTTTCACTTTTTCCTTCACCGTTATATGTGTTGCCTGTCTTCTTGCGCAGGGTTTTGTCGATGGAGTGGAGATGCGTGCGCAAAATCTCATTCGAACTCTCGTTCACTTCTCTGAACATCTGTATCTCCCTGCTGAGTCCATCAAACAGCGGAAACAATTCTTCACGCTCATTATCCGAGACGCTCTCAAGAATCTGCCTGAACTGCAACCCTTCATATCCGGCTTTTTTCTGTGCCCGCTCTCTCGCCTGTTCCAATCCCCTGAGCTTAAGCAGCAGCGCCTGCTGCTGTGTGACACAATCTTCTACCGTTCCCACATGCTTCCCGGCAACTGCATTAAGCTTCACTTGTTCAATCTTCGTAAGCTGTTTAAACAGTCCGATCAGCTGCTCTATTACATTCTTAAATTCATCCATATTATACTATCCCCTTCTCAAGCAGTATACGTGCCGCAATTTTTTCGGCATCAGGATGATATGTCCCGTCTGCCACCTGCCGCTTGAGACTTTCAATCTTATCCTGCGGCGTTGCGCTGCGCACTTCCTGAATCACCTTATGCGCCGCTTCTCCGGCAAGCAGCTTATCACGCTGCGAAGCATCCGAACCAATGAATACCTGATCACAATTCCGGCTGGCTTTTCCCTCTTCCATCCCTTTTACAGCAAGCTTCGATTTATATGACAGCCCATCATAGGGATGAATTCTCTTATTAATATCTATCTTCATTGTCCTTCCTCCTCACGCTCTATAACCATATGTACCGGTCATTCTGTGGACTTTTTTCTTCATAATAAATATCGTCATCTATTGTCAAATATTAAGCTTGATTCCATGCATTTTCATTCTTTCTCAACGATTCCCCGACCTGCGTTTTCGCTCCTCGCGTTCTCTCAGTACCCGCCGTTCATCAAAGATATCTCCTGCTGTCGAACTATAAATTACATTTTTCTCATCTGCAACAATAACTCCTGCCGCAAGTGTAACCACCCGCTTTTTCATGATCGTCACCAACTCTCTGTTATGACTGGCAACTAAGACTGTAATGCCTTTTCTGTTAATCTCATCTATCAGGCACATCAGATCCCACGCAGCAGATGAATCAAGATTAGCTGTCGGCTCGTCCAGCACCAGAATCTTTGGGTTCGTTACCAGCGCCCGTGCGAGTAACACTCTCGCCGCCTCACCGCCCGACAGCTCCTTCGGATAATGGTCGGCTCTGTTAAAAATCCCAACTGTACGCATCGTCTGCTCCACCCTGCGTTTCGTAAGCTTTAAAGGCTGTTCTGTAGCACGCATGGCAAGTTCAATATTCTGCCTTGCCGTCCGGTCCTTCAAAAGTCCCAGATCCGTCTGCATGATGCCAAACTGCCTCCGATAATAAGGAATCTGTTCCCTTGTCAGGTTGGATACATCTTCTCCCCTCACCCACATCTCTCCAGACGTAGGAAATATCTGCCCGCTCAAGAGCTTTAAAAACGTACTCTTCCCCGAACCGCTCCGGCCGGTCACAAAGACGAATTCTCCTTCTTCAATTGCCAATGAAAAGTCCTCCAGTGCTACGAGATCCGATTTATATAGCTTGTTTACAGCCTTGAATTCGATTTCTTTCATAATACACCTACCATACTGACGCCATCCTCCAAATGTTACTAAAACACAAAAATGCCAAATATGGAAAGCGGATAAATATCCACTTTCCGTATCGGCATCTTCACTTATCCTATTACTGCCTTTATCTGTCCGTGTAAAAAGAATCCGCTCCTGCCAGACGCTTATTCATACGGCGGTCAATTGCCATCGTCTTTTCCCAGACATTACGTATACTTCCCGCCAGCCGTACTACAAGCATCCCTTCCTTCCCGTACTCCTCTGAACTGCTGACTTTTCCGTCAACCACTTTCATGAGCCATTCTTTAAGCTCCGACGGGACACTGTCTAAAAATACATGGAAATTGCGGTCGCATTCACGTATCTTTTCTATTTCTTCACCGCGCATGCCGAGCGTCATCTGAACACTCACACGATCATCCCGCGAAAGCTCTTCAGCCATCTCTTCCGTCAGTCTGCTAATCTCAGACATATGCGTATACTTTCTCTGGAGTACTTTCGCAATCTCCGTTAACAGCGCTCCATAATTTTCTTCCTTCACCATATCATGCTCTCTTTGCAGCCTCCGCAAAAGTGTCTCTCAGCTCTTTGACAAGCGGCTTTAATTCTTCAATAATCTCTGCTTTCCTGCCTGCAGATACTCTGCTTAATTCATATAAGAAAAAATCATACATCGTATTCAATTCCCTGCTGATCTCATAATTGAAATTCAGAGTATCCTTCAAGTACTGAACAATGTCCACACTCCTCTGTACGGATGCATCGAATAAGACGTAGTCTTCTTTCTTAAGCGCCATCTCTGCCCTTACCAACCTCTTAGTCAGCTCGTCATAAAGGAGAAGAAGCATCTCTCCCGGTGTCATCGTCATAACCGACTGATTCTTATATGATTGATATCCATTTGCCATGCTTCCATCTCTCGCTTTCTTTTATCTACTTTCTCCTAAGCAAACATTGAACTCAGATAACTGCTCTGATTATTCATCTGGGAGATCAAAGTTTCTAAGGAAGTAAACTGTGAGATATATCTATCAGTTTCTGTCTCCAGCTTATCCTGCAGCCGTTCGATATAATCATCCAGTCGCTCCATCTGCTTCTGGATACTGTTTGACAGAACAGTTGTCGGTGCATAGATAGAACCCGCACGCTCAACTAATATTCCTTTGGTTGCACCGGTCATAGAACCATATTTATCCATAACACTTTTGATTCTTACCATCAGGCCGCCCTGAGTTGTATTGCCATTCGCATCCGTGGACGTCGCTTTTGCAAATGCTTCCTGAACTCCCTCCGGATCTGTCTGCAGCGCTGTTCTGAATTTTGTCTCGTCAAATACCAGCTTGCCGTTGTCACTGTAATTCGTAGAAACGGATATGCCCATGCTGGAAAGCGCAGAACTATTCCCACTATTAATAATCGATCTCAGATTGTCAGCCATCAGCCGCAGATCCGTATCTGCAAACAGAATTCCCTGTTTCGCCTTCTCTTCCCATTTCTCAATCTGGTCGTCAGTCATCTCGGCTTTCTGTTCGTCTGTTAGAGGATCGTATCCATTGTTGCTCGAATCCCGGGCAGGTTTCGTCTTAACCTGCGTATTGACAAGTTCAAGAATCTCATTAAAAGCGTCAACCATGCCCTTTACTGCATCCACTGCTTTATCTGCATCTACTTCTGCATTGAATGTGATCGCTTCCGCATCCTTATCTATCTCGCCGTCTTTATAGCCGAACGTCCCTTTCAGCGTTACGTTCAGCCCATCCATTGAGAAGGTATTGCTTCCCCGGGTAAGCTCTATTTCTTCATCCGATCCCGGATACTTTACTGCAACAATCGCATCCTTGCCTTCTTCATATACTGTACCCGGAATATCCGTATTATCCGTTACATTCGTATACTGGTTCGATCCTTTTCCAAACAGATAGAGCGCCAGATTGTCGGGTACATCTTCAATTTCAATATTTCCGCTTTCTCCGTCTTCAGTGGAAGTTATCACAAAACGGTCTGACATCTCCTGGTATGAGACATTAACTCCAATACCCTCTGTAGCATTAATCTTATCAATGATCTCTTTCACTGTGCTGTCTTTTGTAATTCCCTTTACTTCTTTGCCATTAATATTAAGATAGTAAGTGTCATCGCTCTTTAACAGTTCTTTAAATTTATCAGCATTTTTAAAACCGGCATTCGCTATAGTCGCCGACTGATTCAGACGGTTAGAAGTACCTGCTACAATCCCAAACGCACCGCTGTTACCGATAATCGTCCCTGTTCCTCCTTTGATAGACAACACAGAGGTAGTATCATCGTCTCCGTTTGGTTTCGTTGTTTTAAATGAGAAACTTGCAGAAGAATCATCCGCGGCTTTATCCAGCTCTACTTTAATTCGCCCTTTTCCAAACGACTGATCCAGTTTATTTTGTAAATCCTTCTGAACATCTTCAATCGATGCCCAGTCATTATAATTGCCTAATGTAATCTGCTTGGACTGTCCGTTATAGCTAAAATTAATCTGCGATTTACTCAAACGCTGCGCCAATGTTTTCTCAACTATTAACTCAGCGTCATCCGGTGCTATAAGACCATTTGCAGTAATAGTCTTCTCTTTATCTGTCAGGTTGCTGAACTTCTCTCCCGGCTCTAGGAATCCTAAATCCTGCAGTATATTTCCTGTACCGCCGTTAAGCTGTACCGTATTACCGTGAGCTTTCGTCTCATCAAGTTTGAATCTGACTTTACCGCCCACCATATCAACATCTATGATATCGCCCAATGTCTGCGCGTTTGAACCGCTTCCGACTTCCACTTCCTGCAGCGCCTTTTTTATTGATTCAACTGCTTTTTCAGGAGTCGAATAATCATAAACGTCCGTATCCTTCAGATTCACGGAATAATTAGTCGTGCCATACTTAATATATAATACATCGCCGGCAATCGTACTGACACCTTCTGTTGCAGACAGATCTCCGCCTGAGCCAAGCTTCATCTCCCCTGTATTTAAGATGCCATTTGAAATACTGCCTGTTGTTGTCAGTCTGGCGTTCGTCGCAAGCTGCTTTATTGCCGCAATAGACATATTAACCGACGACGATGCGGTTCCCGATACAGAAACATATTTACTGTTCTCACCAACCGCCGTCACCTGATTCCTTGAAAACAAATTAGAAGAAAGCAGGTTTTTAGAAGAAGAATAAGAAGTATAATCCGAAGTAAAATTATAGATCTTACCTGTAATCTCTCTCATCGCTTCCTGTTTCCATTCCAGCTTCGTCCTCTGCTGCCCCTGCTTTGCAATCTTGCTGCGTGTAGCAGAAGTCATCTGTTCGATCAGGCTATCTCTGTCAAGACCGCTGGCAAGACCGCCGTAGCCCCTGATCTGTGAAGAAAGACTTGAATAGGATTTATTTGTACCTGAAACTGATGCCATAATATCACTCCCTCTTTATCAAATTCAATTTAAATATCTATCGTTTCTTTCATCTCTCCGAAATAAACTCCATTGCATCTAAATTGAATATCGGCATAAAATACAATAAATTAATTCTTTTGTTCCCAGAAATTAATCCCTGCCATGGTGCGGATGCTCTTTTACCCTCGTACATGCCTTTGTAATCTCTACAGTGATAGCTCCGGCATACCGCTGTGAATAAAAATTCATGAGCGGCGTAGCTGCATTTCTGCTCACAACTACATATTTTGAAGGCAGGCTTGTTAATGCAAGTGCAATAATATCCGCTTTACACCTGGAACAATGGCAGGTTGCAAACTGATCCATATACGTATCTACTCTTTCCCGGACCAGAGTCTCCATAACATTCAGAAATACATATTCTTTTTCTGCGGTCTTTTCTTTTTCCACTTTCATCGCCTCCTCTTCCGCGGCTTTCAGTGCTTCCTCCTCAGCTTTCCTGAGTGCTTCTTCTTCCGCTGCCTTTTTCTCCTCTTGCGCTATCCTTTCTGCTTCCTCGGCCTCCTTTGCCTCTTTCGCAGCCCTTTCTGCCTGCTCAGCTTCTCTCTCGGCAGCTCTTCTCTCCTCTTCTTCAAATATCTCCCGTGCCTCTTCTTCAGCGGCTCTGAGAGCTTCCTCTTCCTCTTCCTCGTCAAAAATTATTTCCGGTATTCTTACACTATCTTCTGCTTCCAATTCTTCCTCGAGAAGCTGCTTTACTGTGTCAGCAATCGCCTCATCCTCTTCCTGTTTCGCGACTACCTGCACGTTAGAGCTAGCTGCTGCGTCAGTTTTCACTTCATTTGCAGCCACACCTCTCTTTGCCTCTTCCGCACTTACTTCATCGCTCTTACCCGCCAAAAGCCCTAATACATGATCTGTCTTATTCGTCTTTCTTGCCATTTGTCTCATCCTCCTCAACTATCCGCAGAATTTCCTTCACAATTGCTCCATAATCCTTCGCCGGAGCGGATTTTGCAGAATATTCAAATATATTCACTCCATGAGCAGGCGCCTCCGCCGCCGCCACACTGCTGCGTACAACTGTTTTAAATACTTTTGTATTGAGCTGTTCTGCCACCGTTCCCGCCATCTCAAGAACATCCCGGGAAAGTTTGCGCCTTTTCTCATACTTCGTCAGAATAATACCCATAATCTTTAACTGCGGATTCACCGACTGACGGACCGTCTCATAAGTCTCTTTAAGCTGCACAAGGCCAACCAGACTCAAGATCTCGGCAGACATAGGGATAATCAGGTAATCCGCCGCACTGTATCCGTTCAATGTCAGAATATTAAATGCAGGAGGGGTATCTATGATGATATAATCATATAATTTCTCCACAGGCGCCAAAAGATTTTTAAGCAGCAGATCACGGTTCTCTCCTTTAAGAGTAGCTTCCGCACTGCTTAAAAGTATATTAGACTGGATAATGTCAATGTCACTGATCCGGCGGATGATCTCATAGACAGTGGCATCCCCTTTGAGCCCTTCATAGATTGACGCCCCCTTGTCAATATCCACTCCAAGGCTGAAGCCCAGATTCCCCTGCGGATCCATATCTACAGCCAATACTTTATATCCTTTTCTTGCCAGCCCGGCAGCAATTGCAGCAGAAGTAGTCGTCTTCCCAACTCCGCCCTTCTGGTTTGTCAATACGATTGTATGTGCCACTTTTCTTTCCTCCATTTATAACATAAGCTGACAAGAACACTTCGCCTTTGTCAGCTTATCCAAGTTATATCATTTTACAGGGCTTTCAGTTTCTAATTTCTCGATTTCCTGCGGATAATCTATCTCTGTCATCAGACTGTTCCATATTCCATTGACCTCTTCTGCACAGTCTACATAAATCTGAGCGAGCCCTTCACTTGATATTCCAAGCTCTTCTGCATAGGTCTTACATGCCTTCCAATCTGCCTTCTCATAAGCAATCACCAGCTTCTGCAGCGCTCCTGCCATCCCGCTTCCATCAAGCAGCGCCGCCTTAATCTCATCCGCCACCGGAATCTCCTCAAGCAATTCAGCTAAAGGTGCATTTACCATATAATCTAACGTTGAAAACATCCCCATCATATACGCATCATTAGAGGAAATATTGCAGCCTGACGCTCTTTTTACAAGCTCTGATGCCAGCTTTGCACGCAGGAAAGATATCTTTAAGATCTCCTCTGATCCTTCACTCTTATCTTTATCAAAGCTCAGCATATACACCCAGTGTCTGAGCTGTCCGATTCCAAGTGTGATCAATGCCTGACGTATGGAAGCCGTTCTCGTGCGCAGAGCAAAGTATGCGGAGTTAACAAGACGCAGCAACGCATATGTAAGCCCCGCATCACGGCTTATAATCTCCTCTACTGCCGCAAAATCCGGCTCATCCTTCGATACCGCGATTACAAGCTGGAAAAAGTTACCCTGCATGTATTCCACCTTATCGACCTTGGTAATCATAGTATTAGCTATATAGCTTCCCTCAAGATAGTCAAAATCAAGCCGCATGGCCGCTTCGTAAGTCTCCTTGGAATTAACCTCCGTAGCCATACATTTTCTTCCAAATCCTTTTGCCATCTCTATGATGTTCTGGACTGTCCGCTGTTTCTGCATATTCTCCACATACCCGGTCATATTAACCCGTATAAAGGAAGCATGATCCAGCATACTGAAATACTTTGGCGTAAATTGAAAATCATTGATCGCGAATCTATATCCTGCTTCACAATATTTTTTGATCAACGGCATTGCCAGCGGATGAATAATCACCGTATCTTCAATCTGAATAATAACTTTATCTTTCCCAAACATCTTCGGAGTATTACGGAGAAGCAAAGAGGGGGTAAATGTCACAAACATTAAGCCGTCATTTACGATCTTTGCACTGTTCGCCACCAAAAAATCAGAAATCGTATCCGCTGCAGATGCTTCGTTATTATTGTACATACTATCCTTGCCGCCCTGAAAGACCAATTCATAACCAATGATCTTACCTGTTTTCGTTTCTTTAATCGCTTGTCTTACCACGCATCTATCCATTACGCATCCCACCTAGTCAACAATTCATCCATAACAGTTACAAGATGCCCAATCTCTGGTTTCGAGAGTTGTTCATCTGCCCCAATTTCTCTTCCCTTAACCTCCATCTCCGGACTGATCAGAGAGGAGAAGATAATAAGCGGAATCTGTTTTAAATTGGGATCTGACTTAACCAGCTTTGTAAGCCTGTGTCCATCCATCTTCGGCATCTCTATATCTGTAATAATAAGTGCCGCTTTCTCACGAAGTTCTTCCGGATCAGAGTCTTTAATAGCATGCAGATAATTCCATGCCTCCTGTCCGTTATTAAACTGGATCAGATTGACATAGCCTGCCTGATGGAGAGCACGTTCAATAAGCTTTGCCAAGAGTATAGAATCCTCCGCACAGATAATCCTTGCCTCATTTTTAGCACGCTGTCCAAGCGCATCTATCTCTTCCAACTGAATGCTTGTTTCAGGAGCAATCTCAGCTACAATCTTCTCAAAATCTAATATCGTAACAAGCTCTCCGCCGCACTGGGCGATTCCTGTCGCAACTCCTTCTTCCCCCTTGTTCAGCGTCTTGTCAGGCTTCTGGATATCATTCCATGAAATCCTCTGAATCCCAACAACCGACTGTACACGGAATGCAATGTTCATTTTATTAAAATTCGTAATAACGAACAGATCTCTTCCCTGCTTTTCTGTCTTCTGTCCCGTCAGATAAAACGGAAGGTCAACTACTGTAAGCATCGTATCACGCGGTTTAAAAATCCCTTCTACCGATGGGTGGGCATGCGGCATCGGCTTTACTTTATCCGACATCATGATCTCCTTTACCTTTGCCACATTAATACCATATAATTCGCCATAAATCATAAATTCCATGATTTCTATTTCATTCGTTCCAGATTCCAAAAGTATCTCTGTATTCGCCATAATATGCCATCCCTTCTCTATATATAGTTCTATATTTAATATCGGCAGAAATCCTTTTTTTTTAAGCCGCGAAAGTCCTAAAGAATGATTTCGGGACGGCCTGCGGTACGGATCTTTACACTTCCGTCTTCCGCATCGATCAGCATTGTCCTTGCATAGTTAAGCCCTACATCTTTTTTCAGAATCCTAATCTGTTCCGTCCTCATAATGGCTTCCACGCTCCTGATATTTCTCTCCCCAATATTACCGATTCCACCGGCGCCCTTCATATCAAACATCTTGGCGCCGCCTGCGATCTTGCACTGATAGCGCCGCTTAACTCCTCCAAAAGCCCCCATCTTGCGCAACATCTCTTGTATTCCCGTATCTGCGAACTTAAAGACATTCATGTCGGACATATTGCCGGCCTCCGGCAACATAATATGAAGCAGCGCTGCTAGTTTAATTGCCGGGTCATACAAGCTGATGCCTATACAAGAGCCGAGCGCGTATGTAATGAGCACTCCTTCTCTTCTTGCAATCTTCATATCTGCTATTCCAACTTTTATTTCTTTATTCATACGGAGTCACCAGCCTATCCATCAGATAATTTAAAGACTGAATATCAGGAAGTAAAAGTAGATTGCTGTCGACATTCCTTCCCCCAATGATACATTTGCCTGTAATCATCATCAGTTTATCAGACACATATCCGAACTCTGCCATCGGGACTGTCATGATCCCGCCAAGCATATTTACCGAAAAGGCCGGTACAGATAAAGAAATGTCCATATCAGCCAGTTTTGACAGAGAAAGTATGTAGGAGGATATAATGATATTTCCCACCTCGGTCGCTGCTGAAACTTCCATTTCACCCATTTGTTCGTATCCGTCAATGCTTTCCTGAAGGACGCATTGCAGAACTTCATTAATAAAATCCATTTTCATGAGAAACAGCATAACGCCACTGACATCTCCTGTCATCTGGACTAACACCCCGGATATCATATCCTCCGGGTGTCCTAACAAGTCCACTGCCTCATTATAACCAAGTATTTCTACCTTCGGAACAGTCATCTCAACCCCGGTTTTTAAAAGGCTTGACAGCGCCGTAGCAGCATTGCCTGTTCCGATACTTCCGATTTCCCGCATCATATCCTTTGCTGTATCATCCATGTCTTCATAACGCGTAATTCTCATCCTGCACCACCTCTCCTGTCTTTTTTACTATGAGCGCAGACCATTAATTGTCTGCTCTATTTCATCCGATGTCTGCACCATCTTAAGCGCATATGTATAAGCCCGCGAAGCAACCACTGTATCCGACATCTCCTGTGCCATATCCGTATTCGACAGTTCTAAGTAATTCCGCAATACATTCGCACCATTGACAAGTATCGGATTTCCATTTTTCGCCACCGGACGAAATTCTGTCGAACCGACAGACAGCATTCCGTTCGTATTGGCAAATGTAACCACTCCCGGTTGTCCCGTTAACTCCCCGTTCATATAACGGATGGGATTTCCATTCGCATCGAGAACATATTTCTGCGCATCGCTGAGCAAATAAAAATATCCGTCATTATGCAGGGAAACAGAGAAATTACCCGCACGGGTATAGGTAACTTCATTCGTCACCTGATCGCGCAGCATAAAAAAGCCATCCTGATCTACAATCGCGAAATTAAATCCATCGCCCCGTTCTTCTGTTACTCCGTTCGATGAATAATCCGTATTCGTGTGTTGCATACGGACTCCCGTACCTGTCGTAACTCTTTCCTGACTGTGCATATTATAATACATCAGATCCATAAATATGGAGCTTTTCGCCTTAAATCCCACGGTATTTACATTCGCAATATTATTGGAAATCACATTTAGTTTATCCTGTTCTGTTATCATGCCTCTGGCACCTGAATAAAAAGAAGCATTCATCCGTCAGTTCACCCCCATTCTGTTATTAATTGCCAGGCCCAATCTGTACGATCCTTCCCGCGAGCTGGTCGTACATCTTAAGCACCTGAGCCGCACTCTGAAGCGCCCGTTCCTTTGCCATCATCTGCGTATATTCCTCGATGACATCCACATTGGAATCTTCTAAATATTTCTGTCTCATATACGCATTTACATCCCGCGGCGCGCCCGTAGCTACAAACAAATCTCCGGTTCCTTTCTCGAGTTCCGTATCATAATCCTGAAAATCCACAACCCGAATTCTTCCAAAATACTGCCCCGTCTCCTCTGATGTTAAATTTCCCAAAGCATCACAGGAGATCTTATCCGTTCCCAGATAAATCGGACCGTTCGTACCCAAAACACGGCCTGCACCGTCAAGATACAAATATCCTTGATCATCCAGAATAAAAGAGCCGTTCCTTGTATACCTGACGCCATTCGGCGTCTGAATGGCAAAAAATCCGCTCTCCTGAAGCGCAAAATCCAGCGAACTTGCAGTAGGGGTAATCCCTCCCTGTGTGTAATCCGTCACATTACCGTCGCCGGTTACAATACAATTCATCCTCCCAATCGGAGTCGGATTACTTTTATCCGTATTTCCTATCCGGTATATCAGCTCATCCTGAAATGTCGTCTGTGTAAACGTATCCTGCCTGAATCCCGGTGTGGAAATATTCGCCATATTGTTACCAATTACATTTAAATGCCTTGTCTGCGTCAAAACACCTGACGCCAGATTATAAAACCCTTTAAACATGAGCCCCCTCCTTTCTCTTTGTTCCTATATCCATTTCCTGCTGAAGATACTCTTTCAATCTCCGGATCGCGTTGGCATGAATCTGTGAAATCCTCGGTTCACTTACCTGCATGACCGCCGCAATTTCTTTCATATTCAACTCCTCTACATAGTAGAGGGAAATCACAAGTTTTTCTTTTTCCTTCAGAGAATTAATCCCTTCTTTAAGCACTTCCCGGAATTCATTTTCCAAATATTTCTCTTCCGGCTGCTTTGCAAAATCCAGTGACATCAGTGAAGAAACCTTCTGCTTCTCCTGTGTCTCTTCCATCACCATATCCAGAGACAGGACCGATGACAGATTCATCTTGCCCATAATCTCCTGAAGCTTATCAAGCTTTATATCCAATTCCTTTGCAATCTCCTCCATAGAAGGCATGACTCCAGTCTTGGCATACATCTCAGATGCTTTATCCTGTATCTCCTTAAAGCTTTTGCGCACCGTTCTCGGTACCCAGTCCTGCTTTCTGGCAATATCTATGATCATTCCGTGAATTCTTCTTGACACATAAGTTTCAAATTTCGCATTCTTCCCCGCATCATACTTATCAAGAGCCTTCATAAGCACGATCACTCCTTCATTAATGATGTCCTCCACCTGAGTAAACCCAAGATAAACATCTCTCATCTGTACTGCTATACTTTTAACAATATACAAATAACGGAGAGTAAGCTCTTTTTTCACCTCAACATCACCTGTAGCCTGATATAAAGCAAGAAGCTCTTCATTCGTTCTGCTATCTTCCATCAGCTTATCTCCCCTCCTTTATCTCCCTACTTTGTTATATTGCCAATCGCCTGTATCTGCACATTATTAGAAATCTCATGAAATGACAGCACATAGATTGACGGATAAAACTGCTCAAGCATCCGATATACATACACTCGGATCACCTGACTGGTCAGAATGATCGGCTCCTGTGACAAATCATGGAATTTCTTTACCGCATTACCGATTTGCATGACCACACTCTGCATGACATCCGGCGGAAGCGCCATATAATAACCCTGATCACCTTTTGTCAGGCTCGATACCATCATTTTCTCAAGATCTGCATCCAATGTAAGCACCCTCATCTGCCCATCTCTGCAGAATTTACTTGTTATCGTTCTCTTAAGTGCAGTTCTGATGTTTTCAATTATCGTGGTCATATCAATCCCTGATGTTGCCGCATCAGAAATCGTCTCCATGATCGTCTCCATATCCTTGATCGGAATTCCTTCTTTTAAAAGACTGATCAGTATTTTCTGAAGTGTTCCATATGGCACCATACCTGGAACTACCTCTTCAACAAGACTGCCTGCGCGCTGCTTTAAGCTTTCGGCAAGCTTCACAACTTCTTCTCTGTTAAGAAGCTCATGTGCATGTCTGCGGATTGTCTCCGACAGATGTGTTACCATAACGGACAGCGGATCGATAACCGTATAGCCGTATATCTCCGCCATCTCTTTATTTTCCGGAAGGATCCATTTACTCGGTATACCATATGCCGGTTCGATTGTCTCAATTCCGTCAATTTCACCAATCGGGTCATCCGGCTCAAGCGCCAGATAATGGTCAACCAAAATCTCCCCTCGCTCTACTTCTTCGCCTTTGATCTTAATCACATATTGATTCGTAGTCAGGCTGGAGCTGTCACGCAGACGGACGGACGGCACAACAAACCCCATCTCCTGTGCGTACTGTCTGCGGAAGATAACGATACGGTTGATCATCTTTCCCCCGCTTCCTTCATCCACAAGCGGAATCAAGCTATATCCAAATTCCATCTCGATCGGTTCTACGCCGATCAGTGCGTAGACATTATTAATATCTCTGTAATATTCCTCTTCGCTCGGCTCATCCGACGCAGCTTCCGGCGCCGCAAGCATACCTAATTCCTGTGCAGCCGCAGCTTCCGCAACTTCTTTCATCTTATTCTGCAGACGGTATCCTGTAATCAAAAGCGCTGCCGACAAAACTCCAAGCTGAAGTTTCGGCATTCCAGGTATCAATATAAGAACCGCAAGCACACCGCCGGTGAACATAATCGCTCTTGGCTGTGACTGAAACTGTCCCGAGACATCCTCATTCAGACTTCCTTCGGATACAGACCTTGTTACGATCATACCCGTCGCAGTGGAAATAAGAAGCGCCGGTATCTGGGATACCAGACCGTCACCGACAGTCGCAATGGAATAGACAGAAAGTGCATCCTCAAGTGTCATGCCTGCCTGCACGATCCCGATAATAAAACCACCGATCAGATTGACAAAAGTGATAACGATGGACATGACCGAATCACCTTTTACAATCTTCGTGGCACCGTCCATAGCACCGTAAAAATCCGATTCTCTCTGAATCTTTGAACGTCTCATCTTCGCTTCTTCTTCATTGATCAGCCCGGCGCTTAAGTCCGCATCGATCGCCATCTGCTTACCTGGCATAGCATCCAGAGTAAATCTCGCAGCAACTTCAGCAACACGCTCCGCACCCTTCGTAATAACAATAAACTGTACTAATACGATGATAAAAAAGATTACGAAACCGACAACAACATTTCCCCGAAGTACGAATGTACCAAACGCCTGAATAACCTGCCCGGACTGTCCCTGATTCGTCAGAATGTTCCTTGTGGAAGATACATTCAGTCCCAGACGGAACAATGTCGTAACAAGCAAAAGAGACGGGAATGTAGACAATTCCAGCGGTTCCCTGATATTCATGCTGATAATCAGAACAACCATAGAAATCGCAATATTTATAATAATCAATATATCCATTAAAAATGGATTTAAAGGAATAATCAAAAGCAGGACAATGACAAGTACGAACACTGTCACTGCATTACTCAGTATTTTCTTCATGCTTTACTCCATCTTGTTGTTCATCTTATAAACATAAACCAAAACTTCCGCTACCGCACCATAATATTCCTGCGGTATCTCCTGTGATAAATTCGTAGAAGCATATATTCCTCTGGCTAACGGTGGGTTTTCAATTACAGCAACACCACTCTCTTCGGCAACCCGTACGATCCTAAGCGCCAGCTCATCCTGACCTTTTGCAAGAACAATCGGCGCTCCATAACGGTCTGCGTCATATTTAAGCGCGACCGCGAAATGCGTAGGGTTACGAATAACTACATCTGCTCCCGGAACCGACTGCATCATACGCTCTCTTGCGCGCTGCATCTGAATATTGCGGATGCGGTTTTTAATCTCCGGATTCCCTTCTAACTGTTTATGCTCTTCTTTTACCTCTTGCTTAGACATCTTGAGTTTTCGCTCGTATTCCCACCACTGATACATAAAATCAAGTGCGGCGATTACAAGAAATGCCATACATATTCTTATAACCAGTTTCATCACCATATCAAGCATAAATATACCCGACATCGTGATATCCATATCCATCGTCCTCACTACCTGAACCATGTCATCTATTACAATATTATAAATTACAGCAATCAATATAATGATCTTCAGAATACTCTTAATCAATTCTATTATATTCTGAAGAGAAAATAATTTTTTTATGCCTGAAATCGGGTTTAGACGCTTTAACTGAGGCCTGACACTTTTACTCGAAACAAGAAATTTCGTCTGTACCCCTGTCGCGACAACCGCCAGAACCACAGAAATCAAGAGAAGTGGTAAAATTGTCCGAACAACTGCCCCGACAACCATCCTTGCCACTTCATCTATCTGTCCCTGACTGGTATCTGTCACCGTACCTGCGTATCCGATAAAATCTATCATAAATGCACGGACTGTCTCATAAATCTTCGGAAACAGCAGCTTCAACATATAGAAAGAGCCAAACAGTGAAACAACCGTAATGACATCTTTGCTCTGGAATACATTACCTTCCTTACGTTGATCCCGCCGCTTTTTAGGCGTGGCTTTTTCGGTTTTTTCACCGGCATCTCCACCTGGCATTCTTTTCTCACATCCTTTATCCAGCCGCTACTCTTAAGACATCCTCCAGAGTGCTCATCATTGTTGCAATCATATTTCCTATATAACTTCCAATTGGTGAGACTAGAAATACCAATAACGCAAATCCGACTGCAAGTTTGAGCTGGATACTCAACACAAACAGGTTGATCTGCGGAGTAATCTTTGTCAGTATTCCGACTCCTACCTGCATAATAAATTCAAAGGCAATAAGCGGAAATGAAAGTTTTATAGCCAACACTACACATTGGGCAAAAATATCCACCATCATCAACGCCGCCCCCTGTGAAAGAACAGCAGCGCCATACGGAACTACATCGCCCGAAGTGGCAACAATCTTTATAAGCGCGAGATGTCCATCTACTGCAAAGAATAAAAGCAAATAAAAAATCTGAAGAATATTTCCTGACAATGCTATCTGTGCCCCAGTCTGCGGATCATATACCATCGCCATAGAGATTCCAATCTGAAAGTCAATTACAGTCCCGGCAAACGTCATCACCATATCAAATAATACCATTACATAGCCAAACAAATAGCCAACCACAAATTCCTTCAACAATGAAAATCCAAATACGAGCGAAGAATCTGTATCAATGTCCACAGTCACTCCCTGCGCCTGTGCTGTAGAATAGATAATGATCGTAAGCCCAAACGTAAGCCCCGTCTTCAGCATAGCCGGAATATTTCTTCTTCCTAAGACCGGATTCAGAAAAATAAAGCCTGACATTCTCATAAGAACAAGAAAAAACAGCATTATTTTCCCTCCTATCTGGCAATCATCTCAAATATCTGCTTCGTAAAGTCCTGCATAGCTCTAAGCATATTGCTCCCGTTGATCACCAGAATCACACCAATCACAACCAGCTTCGGAAGAAAAGTCAGCGTCTGTTCATGAATCTGTGTCGCAGCCTGAATAATGGAAATAACGATTCCGACTACCATACTGATAATCAACACGGGACCGGCAAGCTGCACCGCAAGCACAAACAGTTGATACATTACATCTGTAATCTCTGATGTAGTCATCATAATATCATCTTCCTTCGCTAATTAAAACTCTTTACAATTGATGAGAACAATAATTCCCATCCGTCAACTGACACAAATAAAAGCACTTTAAACGGCAATGCAATGGTTGCCGGTGGAAGCATGATCATACCCATCGACATCAATGTGCTTGAAACGATGATATCCAACAAAAGAAACGGGATATACAAAAGAAGTCCTGCTGTAAACCCTCGCTTCAGCTCACTTGTCATAAATGCCGGAGTAATAACTGTAAGAGACAAGTCCTGAGGCTCTCCCTCCAGTTCCTGTCCCGACATGTCTATAAATAGATTGAGCGTACTTTTCTCTGTGTTTTTCAGCATAAACTCCTTAAGCGGCACCTGCGCCTGAGTAAATACCTCAGTCTGCGTAAGCTCGCCATTTTTATATGGAGTATAGACCTCCGTATTCACCTGCTTTATAATCGGATCCATAATAAACAGCGTCAGAAACAGAGCCATTCCCACTAACACCATATTTGGCGGAGTCTGCTGGATTCCTATTGCATTTCTTGTAAAAGAAAGAATAATGATAATCCTGACAAAAGACGTCATCATAATAAGAAGCGATGGCAGAATCATCAAAATCGTCAGCATCAGAAGAATTTGCAGAGTAGGAACCTCTTCACCATTGATGCTTACTAAATTGTTATTTGTTAAATCCATATAATTACTTCTTCCTGTCCTTCAGCCGCTCTATTACATCCTTAAAAGCTGTGCCCGCATAATTTCCATTTACCGGAGCAGGGATCTCTGTCAGTTCATCCTCTGTAAGCTCCGTCAGCATATTAACATTCTCTCCTGTAATTCCAAGCAGAAACATTCTGCCTGAAACTTTTACAAGAGCTACCGAAGACTCCTGCCCTACCAACACCCGGTCTACGATACTGATATAGCGGGCATTCTGCCCCCCATACCCTCCAAGACTCATCCTGTTCCCAATATATTTTGTACATATATATGTCAGGAAAAGAATTACAACTATGATCAACAGCGTGCCAATTGCTGTTATGACTGACTGAAGCATAAAGTCTTCCTCTTTTCTTTTTTCATTAATTCATCTGTTATCTATACAATCTCAGCGATCCGAAGTCCAAAATTGTCATCTACAACAACCACATCCCCTTTGGCAATGCATTGTCCATTTACATACAGATCGACCTGCTCACCGGCAAGCTTATCCAGTACCACCAGCGAACCTTTGTTTAACTCCAGAATATCTTTGACCATCTTCGTGGTTCTTCCTATCTCAACAGAAAGCTCCATCGGTACATCCATCATCATATCCAGATTTTCATCTAATATTCCGCTTGATGCACTTCCGTCACTTAAATTAGGCTGCGCTGCCGCCTGAACTTTAAGTTTCCGCGGAGCCGTCGACGCATCTTTAAGCTGCTGGATCTGCTGTTGCTGCTGTTCCAGAGACTGACGCATCAAATCCATCATCTGCATCATATTGTTCATAAGTGTCGGATCCATCTGCGGTTGTACATATACCGGCGCCTGCTGCATTGACTGCGCGGGCTGCACGGGCTGCTGCGTCGCGGGCTGCACGGGCTGCTGCGTCGCCGTCTGCGGCTGCACAGGCTGTTGCTGCACCGCGGTCTGTGGCTGTGCTGTCGATGCCGGGATGTCTCCTTGCGTACCTTTAAGCATTTGCTCAATCGCTTCCTGAGACATAACTCCACCGTCAGAGCCTGATGCTGTCGGCGCCGGTGCCGAAACCGGTTCACTCGCAACACTTCCTGCTCCGCCCTGAAGCATTCTCTCGATTTCTTCCTGCGACATCATCTTGCTTTCGCCGCCGCCCAAACTGTCAGCCGTCTGCGGCTGCGGGGACGGTGCCGGTGCCGGTGCGCTGTCTTCTTGCGCAGCTCCGTCAGGAAAGAACCCTGATACAAGATCCTTTGCCAGACTGATCGGCATCAGGTTCAGGAATTCACTCTCCATCTTATCTGCTATCATCAGATTAAATCTGATAACCACCATCTGGTCATTTTCCGCAAAATATTTTTCCTTAAACTGTTCCGGACTCTCTACCTCAAAGGAAACCGGAGTGGAAATATCAACTCTTCTGGAAAGAAGTTCAGACAATGCTGTCGCAGAGGCACCCATCATCTGATTCATGACCTCACAAATTGCACTGATATTCATCTCATCCAGTTCAAACTGATCGTCCGGGATCTCCATTCCCATCAAAAGCTCAACGATCACTTTTACATCAATACGCTTAAGCAGCATGATATTATTACCGTCAAGCCCTTCCACGTAACCAATCTGAACGCCGACCGCCGGCTCAATACTTGCAAATTCAAATTCATCCTTATGCTTTACTTTAACAACCGGAGTCGTAATATCAACCCTGGTGTCCAGCATAGTTGAAACAGCGGTTGCAGAGGCTCCAAGACTAATATTAAGGATTTCACCGACGGCGTCTATTTCCATATTACTTAAAGTGTAAGTATCCATATTTCTTATCCCTCTTTCCGGCTTCATCGGATCCCCTCATGCTGTTACTGTCCAATCTCAAGGGCCCTCTGTGCCATAAGCTTAATTGCATTAAACGCAGTAATATTCGCATTATAAGAATGGGTTGCCGCCATACTGTCCGTAGTTTCCTTAATCAAATCTACATTAGGCATTGCTACATAGCCATTTGCATCCGCATCCGGATGTTCCGGATTATATACCATCTTTAAATCTGTCTCGTCCTCGGCAATCTCTGTCACAATCACTCCGCCGTTACGTTCTCCTGAACGTCCTGCGTTTCTTGTACGGCGGAGTACAGAACTAAAAGATTCCTCTTCGGCTTGGAATCTTACTACTTTTCTGCGGTAAGTCCCACCGTCTTCCGTTCTTGTCGTTTCAATATTCGCAATATTCTGCGCTGCGACATCAAGCCGCAGACGTTGTGCAGTCATACCTGATGCACTGATATCTAATGAACTTAAAAAAGCCATTGCCTATACCTCCTATTTTTCCAAGAGGCCGGTTACTGTCTTAAGAATCCGTTCCGGTTTGAACGGTTTTACAATAAAGTCCTTAGCACCCGACTTGATCGCCTCGATAACCATACTCTCCTGTCCCATGGCAGAACACATTACAACCTGTGAATCACTATCTAATTCCTTAATTTTCTTAAGCGCTTCCAGTCCGTCCATATTCGGCATTGTAATATCCATCAAAACCAACTCTGGCTTCTGCTCACTGTATGTCTTTACAGCTTCCTGACCATCAGCAGCCTCGATTACATCCGTATATCCGCCCTGCGCAAGCGCATTTTTAACCATCATCCGCATAAATGCTGCGTCATCAACTACCATTATTTTAGCCATTTCAGCACCTCTCTCCTTGTTTTTACTTATATATTGTAACAGCGGGGTCATCCACTGGTACTTACTCTACCGACACCTCTTCAGGTTTTTTCTCTGTCTCTGGTTCAATCTCCTCTTTTTCGATCCGCTGATCCAGTTTTACCGCAACGCTGTTCTTATGTACGCCAAGTTTAGCATCATACCACGGCTCTCCTCCAACATAGACACGCACATCCGAACTCTTGCTCTTGTTAAGGTCAATCACATCATCCACCTTAAGACTATAGACATCTCGGAAATCCAACTTAGCCGTAGCAAGCTGTACTCTCATATCGAGCGCTGAAGTCTTGAGCTTCTCCATAATGATCTCTCTGCTGTTTGCAATACCATTGTCATAAGCACTTTCAACATTACGCCGCTTATCCATAATAGAGAATATATTCGTCAAGAGGCTTCCCGGAATACATACGCTGATATAACCGCTCGCATTGGGAATCCTCATCTCCAGCATAATAATCGCTATCGTCTCATCCATCCCAATCTCCTGAAACATACTGGGCGACTGCTCCAGCCTTCTGTGATCCACAGACAGACTGATATAATTCTTCCACGAATCTTTAATCGCTCCGGAAAAATATGTCAAAAGCTTCTGATAAAGCGCAAGCTCTATATCCGTATAAGTATATTCCACCGGAAGCTCCGCTGTATCTCCCTCACCGCCTAACATCCGGTCAATCATATTCGTCACAAGAAGCTGACTGATATGGAACACAATCGGCGGATTTTTTGAATCATCCGGCAGCTTCATATACAGAAGCACCATAACATCATTCTCACCCATAGAATTTCCAAACTCATGATAACGCTGTTCCTCTACGGAGATTACTTCTATCTCGCAATTCATACGCAAGATTCCATTCAACTGCGACACGATAATTCTGCAATAATTGTCATGAATACCTTTCAAAATCTTAAGCCGCTCTCTCGTGAACTTCTTCGGGCTGTAAAAATCATATTTTTTATATTCTTTTTCTTTCTTCTCTTCCGGTTTGGCAGCTCCTGAATTGCCTTCCTTCATGGAATTCAACAGCATGTCTATCTGGCTTTGTGATAATACATCTGACATAATGATTCACATTTCCTTCTATTCAGTAGTAGTCTCGCCGTATACTTGCTTATAATACTTATCAAGCTGATTCTCAACATTACCCGTCTTGGTAATCAAAAGCTCTACTCTACGGTTCTTTGCCCGATCCTCCGGCGTGTCAAATGAGGCGATAGGACGATGCTGTCCAAAAGCCGAACTGTAGAGTCTGTCAGCGGCTATGACTTTCTTTTTCTGCAGATATGCAGTTACAACCGCACTCCGCATAGCCGACAGCTCTCGGTCTGTATTGATATTATTCTTCTTATCCGGTCTTCCCTGTGATGTATGACCAATGATCTGAATCTGCTCTATTGATTTCGCACACGGCTTAATAATCTTAGCAAAGACATCGATCATCTTCTTTCCGTCGTCCCTCATCACCCAGTCATCACCGTCAAAGAATACTTTATCACGAAATGTAATAAATGTATAGCCTTCTCCTTTAGCAATTTCAACTTCTGTGGCATCATCGGCAAGTTCCTTCAGTTCCTGAAGCTTTTCGTACAAGGAATCGAACTGTTCATCCAATGCCTGCTGTTCCTCCGGACTTCTGCCCGTATTCTCCTTCGGATCGTTCAGATCATCTTCATAGATCGCATCTCTGTTCGTATCCTTTGGGAGATCCGTACTCCCCGGCACGTCATCGTCACCCGGCTGATTCTCTGTCGTAACAAGCTGCGATACTTCTTTCGCCGCATCCGGATTTAAACTCTTAACAAGGTTTTCCCACTTCACCTGATCGACAGATGATATGGAATATAACAGTACGAAAAAACATAAAAGCAGCGTAACCATGTCGCCGTATGTATCCATCCATGAGGAGCCTTCCTCCGGCGCTTTATTTCTCTTTTTCATCTATATCCACTCCAACTGCTTATATCACTCTTATTTTTTAGATTTCTTAGATTTTCCGCCGCCCTCTTCGCCATTCAGAATCTTCTGCTGATTCGTCTGGTGAAGCAGGGATACCAGCTTCTCCTTTAACACCTTCGGGTTATCCCCGGCCTGAATACCTACAACCCCTTCAATAATTACCTGTTTATAGATTACTTCTTCATCATTACGGATCCGAAGCTTTTTCGCGATCGGTCCAAAAAGCAAGTTTGCCAAGATACACCCGTAGAAAGTTGTTACCAGAGCTGTCGCCATACTGGCTCCCAGATTATTGGATGACCCGGACGACAGATCCATTGATTTCAACATGTTAACCAGCCCGACCAGCGTTCCGATCATACCAAATGCCGGAGCATAGCTGGATGCCTTCTCATAGATGGCCACCTCTCCGTCATGACGCTCGATCATGCTGCCAACTTCATTCTCCAATATCTCGCGCACTTTTTCTGCTTCCATCGCATCTACGACCAACAGAATTCCCTTTTTAAAAAACGGGTCTTCCAATTCATTCGCTTTTTCTTCCAGCACAAGGAGACCGTCCTTTCTGGCCATCTGAGCAAATTCAATGATAGTTTCAATAACTGGTTCCGGCTGATACTTCTTGCCTGCGATCAGCTTTGTCATATGCTTCCCCATTTTTTTTAACTTATCAAGAGGAAAACTCGCGATAACCGCACTGAATGTTCCTCCAAGTACGATGAGAACGCTTCCCGGATCCCAAAAATTCGATAGGCTTCCGCCTGACATACAACCGAATACAATAAACCCAAAACCAGCCGCTATTCCTATAATTGTTGTCGGATCCATAATTATCTACACCTCCACCTTTATCCCGCTCACAATTTTTCGATTAAACTGAACCACCTTTTCAATGATCTCCTGCGGGCTTTCTCTGACGATATGATACCTTCCGTTCGTCATCGTAATCTTCGATTCAGGTATCTGATCTATATATTCAATCTGCCTGTCGTTTACCGTAATGTATTCGCCATTCAGTTTTGTCAATATAATCAAACCGAAACCTCCTGTTCTGAGGCGGCCGTCAAACCGGCAGCCGCCTCATTCTGCCTTTTTTCACTGCTTATGTATTCTTCATATATTAACGTTTCATATTAACAAGCTGCTCAAGTATCTCATCTGTTACCGTAATGATCTTCGTGTTCGCCTGATAACCGCGCTCTGTCGTGATCATCGTAGCAAAGTCAAATGCAAGATCCGTATTGGACATCTCAAGGAAACCGCTGTTGATATTTCCGGTTGCAGCCGTCGTCCGCATACCGGTACATCTTCCTGCATTCTGTCCTACCTCGTAATAGTAACCTGTCTTCTGGTTCAGGCCATTCGGATTCTCCACATTTGCAATGGCAATCTGTCCGATTGTATGAGCCTTATTATTCTTATCTGTTCCTACAACCGTACCGTCCTGACCGATGCGCCAGGATACAATGGAATACAGTTCGCCATTCGGGCTCTCCGGATCTACCGGTATTCTGATCGGAACCATCTGAGTCAGATCCATGATCGCCCTTCCGTTCTCATCAACCTCTCCACTTGGTGCGAAGCCAAATACATAGTTACCACTGTCATCTACCAGATAGCCATTGGCATCCGGACTAAAAATTCCAACCCTTGAAAAATATGCACCGCCCTGAGAAAGATCGAATTCACCTTCATTCCCGCTTGCTGCCGGGGTAGTAAATGGATTGTTAAACGGACCTACAATAAAGAAACCTGTGCCATCGACCATACAATCCAGATCATTTCCTGTATATTGTCCATTTGTCGCTCCGAAATTCGTGCTGACAGAACTTACAACCGAACCATAACCGAGCTGCGAGGCATTGATACCTCCAAGGTTTCCGACCGTCGCATTACCTGCCTGCCCATTCTTTATATTCGTATATACAGAATCCTGAAAATTCGTCGTTCTCGACTTATACCCCCATGTATTTACGTTTGCAATATTATTGCCAAGTACATCTAATCTTGTCTGATGCGCTTTAAGACCTGCAATTGCTGCATTCATTGATTTGACCATATGTTTATACTTCCTTTCTTTCTATGCTTGCGTACCGTCATGGCTTCGTCATTCGGACGAGTCGCCAAGCCTCCACACGTGGTCCGGCTAGAATAAAACGGCACTGTCGATATTGGTAAAAATATTCTCTTTCATTTCTCTCTCAGTCATCATCGTAACAATCGTATTATTCGGTATATTCACGATAAAAGCACTCTTGTCGCCAATCAGCACTGCATCCTTCGAGCCTTTATCCCTTGCCCTCTGCATCGCCTGATTCAGATCACTGAGAAGTCCCGGTGTCATTTCCATACCGCGGGACTGCATACGCTGCGCAGCATGTTTTGAAAACTGTATTCCGCTTTTACTGTATTCTTTCTGCAAAGAATCTGCAAAGCTTGCGGAGTATGTTTTTTCCGGTACATTCAGCTGATGAGAAAGCTTTAATTCTGATATATTCGATACATTCGTAAGCTTTGAAATACCCATCGCTTTTCACCGCCTTTCCGCTTTTACATCTAAAATAACTGTTTCATTCTCCTACACTATACAGACTCTCCTCCAGTCGTCTCCGTGCTGCCATTCTCTGTCTCGTTGCCTTCTGTCTCGTTACCTTCCGTCTTATCATCTTCTTTATCAGGCACCTCTTGCATCTTCACATCTCCGACAGACATAATCTGTGACATCTTATATTCCTTATCTCCCATAAAGACTGTCGGCGACTCTCCCGCAAGAGAAACTCCTGTGATAGTTCCCTTCGTATACTCCCCGGTTCCGCGTCCCTGCGCATCTACCTCCGCAACCGTTACTTCCTTTCCAAGCATAGAAGTTGCATAAGTAATTATACTGGTCGACGTCATCTGAGCCATCGCCGTGATCATCTTCGACTGCACCATCTGCGCCATAAGTTCTGATGTATCCATCGGATTATCCGGATCCTGATACTTCATCTCTGCCGCCATAAGCTTATAAAAATCTGTCATCGTCAGCTCCTGAGTGTCACTTACAGCGTTGTATCTCTTATAGTTGAGTGCCGAAGTATTCTGTGCAGATTCTGTCCTGTTATAATTGGCAGCCGCCGTACTCTGCGCTGCTAATGTATTGCCGATTCCATCTACTGGCATACTGTATCTCCTTTCTCACCGTCATAATATTATACTTTTACTTGCTTTATGCAAGCCCTAATCTAAGCTGCTGCAAAAAATCTACGGAGCCTGCTTCCAATTCCATTCTTCTGCGGTTCTCCTCATGCTTACGCTCCTGTTCTTCCTTCTGAGCCTGCGCGCCGCTGCCGTTTCGTCCATCTTCATAAAAATTGGACTCCTGACCATTCTTGTCCTCCACGACAACCTCCATCTTGTCTCCAAGAGTCGTCTCGAGCATCCTGCCAAGTTCAGTTGCCTTACTGGACATCGCCTCCATCGTTCTTGCATTAGAACAGATAATAGATACTGTCGTCTCTCCGGCTTCAACTGCTACCTTGACCAATAATGCACCTAAGTTTTTAGGTGTCAGAGCAATTTCAAATTCCTGCCTTCCATTGCTGATCTGCTTCGCGATCATGTCCTTGAGCATATTCGCATACTCTGGCTTGATCTCACCAGTCTCAGTCACTTCTACCTGAGTCTCAACCGCTTTGCTGCCATTCACGTTCTGAAACTGCAGGAAAGATGTACTTGCCTTATCAGATGCTGCTTCCGCTTTAACATCAATAACGCTGTTCTCGTCATCCTGTACGCTTTCAAAACCTGCAGCCTTCTTTTCTGTGTCTTCGGACATCATCTGCTTTGACATCTCAGAATCCATCTGCCCGTTTGCAGCCGGTACACTCGAAAGCATCTCCTCTGGCATCTCCGGAACTTCACCGGTCTGAGAAATACTCTGCAAAGAGTCCACCGGTATCTTTCCTGCCCCGGCCGTCTGTGCAATGTCCGCTATCTGCGTTTCCTCTGCATTCTGTGCCATCCCGGCTCTGCTCTGCCCTATATAAGCCGCATCCGCTGTCTTTTCTTCCGCACCCATCTGCAAAAGGCTCATCAATGCATCCTGTTCTTCAACGCTCTCCTGCCCTGACATAATCTGCTGTTCCGGATTATTCTGCGCTGCCTGAACACTTTCTGCACCTTTTTCCGCCACAGAAGTTTCCTTCTCATCATAAGTCTGGCATTCCGCCTGTGCATTCGCCGCTCCCGCCGCGTCTGTCAGCGCCTGACCAAAGTCCGGCTTATCCTTAGAAGATGACTTTTTGCTCTTTTGTGCCTGAGAAACCTTTGAACCGCCTGTTCCTTTTACTACGTCCATAAGATTACCCACCATGTCTTTTACCTCCTTTCTTTTCCTGAAAAGCCAAATTGTTAATGTGGCTTCTCTATTATATAACATTTTATAGCAATCTGCAAAGCAGAAATTACTATCGCGCAATAATAAGCCCATGATTAACAAATTCTTCCACGAGCTGTTCTTGTTCCTTCTGAAGTTCTTTACCATATTCTTTCAATTTTTTCTCCTTCAGCTTATCAAGCGAAGTTGTATCAGTTTTTGCTGCAATCAGCTCTTTACGCTTCTTCTCTTCCCGATTTTTAAGAGACTTGATCCGCTGATTTACCCTAAACATCTCACCCTTAAGGTATTCCAGATAATTCTCATACGTATGTATCCTAAGTATTTGACAGCCTTCTTCCTGTTCCCTTTTCATCTGTTCCCTGATCTCTACATCCTTATCGCTAAGTTCTTGGAACATTTCCTCCTGAAGTCTGATCTCATGCATGATCGCCGCATGTTCATTACGGATGCTGTTTTCATATTGACGCTTATAGCTAAGTACTTTATCAAGTGCAAAAGCGAATTTTTTCACCTTAATTTCCCCCAGTGTCATTATTTGTCAAACATTTTCTGCAAAGTCTCTACCGTCTTTTCTATAGAAAACGGTTCTTCAACATTCTGCATAAGGAACTGGTTAATCTGCTTAATCTTAGATATCGCATAATCCAGTTCTGGATTTGTTCCCGACTTATAAGCTCCGATTGAGATCAAATCCTCATTCTGCGTATACAAACTGTACAAATCTCTAAGTTTCCCCGCTAATTTTTTATGTTCTGGCGTCGCGACCGTCGACATCAGACGGGAAATACTCGCATTAATATCTATTGCCGGATAATGATTGGAGTTCGCGAGCTTTCTGCTCAATACAATATGCCCATCTAAAATACCACGGACAGTATCCGCGATTGGCTCGTTCGTATCATCTCCTTCTACTAATACAGTATAAACCCCGGTAATAGAACCACTATCGAAATTCCCGCTCCTTTCAAGGAGTTTTGGAAACTCCGCATAGATAGAAGGTGTATATCCTCTGGCAATCGGCGGCTCTCCGGTTGCCAGCCCTATCTCTCTCTGCGCCATGGCAAAACGTGTCAAAGAATCCATCATCAAAAGGACATCCTTCCCCTGATCTTTAAAATATTCTGCAATCGTAGTTGCTACCATCGGACACTTCATCCGAAGCATCGCCGGCTGATCGGAGGTGGCCACCACAAGTACCGACCGTTTCATCCCTTCCGGCCCTAAATCTCGTTCTACAAATTCCAGAACCTCCCTGCCACGCTCTCCTACGAGCGCGATCACATTAATGTCCGTCTTTACATTCCGGGCAATCATACCCATCAGGGTACTTTTGCCCACGCCGCTTCCGGCGAATATTCCAATACGCTGCCCCTTTCCTATCATGTTCAACCCATCAATCGCCTTTACACCGAATTCCAGAGGCTCCTGAATCGGCGGTCTGTCGAGAGGATTAATGTTCGGACTCTCCACATAATAATATCTGTTTGAATCAAAAGCGCCTTTATTATCAAGCGGGTGTCCCATCGCATCAATAATCCTCCCCCGCAAAAATTCCCCTACCGGAATCTTCAGACGCTTTCTCGTATTTCTTACATAACTATCGGAGCCAATACCATTAATATTCTCATATGCCATCAATTGTACCTTGTCATCCCGAAATCCTACAACTTCCGCCGGAATTTCTTTTTTCTGCTGCTCATTATAGATCAGCACGATGTCTCCGATACTTGTGTTGCTGCCGGACGCCTGCATCGACATTCCGGTTATATTTTCAATCTTTCCGATATAACTGACTGTCTCAGCATTCAAAATCCTTCCCGGCAGTTCTTTCAGCATATTTTTAAGCTCCTTTATAATCTTGCATTATTCATAATCTCGCGAATATTCTCAAGCTGCGTGCTGACACTTACATCTATGATCTCATCCGGACGCTCGACAATACAGGTGCCCGTCTCCTCATCCTCCATGATTATAATCTTTACAGAGTCGGACAGGTTGCTCAGCTCCTGTAAAAATCTCGGATCTGCATTGATATCTTTACCCATCTCCTGTGTAGCGCCGATATAGATCCTTGCCCATGCACTTTTTTTCAATTTTTCTGTAGCTGCAAGAATCATCCTTTCGATGACTCTTACATTGGAACGCAGACTGGTACGAACGATCTTTTCACCGATTGCCAGAGAGATTTCTTTCAAATCATCCATATGCTTTTCCAACGTCTTTTCCTTCACAGACTCCACATCCAAAATACTTGCCGCAAGCATATCCTCAAGCTCTGCCATCTTTTTCTGGTAATCGGCCAATCCCTGCGCTTCGCCTTCCTGAAAGCCTTTATCATAACCTGACTTCCTGCCTGCTTCAAAGCCCTCATCGTAAGCATCCTGTTTCATCTTCTCTGCTACGTCCCTTGCTTCCTCCAGAACTTTTTCCGCCTGCGCCATCATCTCATCCATTTTGCGCTGAAATTCTGCCGTCCGCCGGTCTTCCTCCGTCTCTTCCGGAACATCAGAAGTCTCTTCTGCCGTCTGCTCTGTTTTCAGAATATCCTTAATCTCTTTTTTCACATCAAGCAGCGGATATTCAAAAGAACTCTGTATATCGTCCAGAGCCTGCGACGTCTTCACTACTCTATACAATAATCTCGTCCTTTCCGCCCTTATTGATTACCAGCTCGCCTTCTTCCTCCAGCTTTCTGATAACACCAACGATACGTGACTGTGCTTCTTCGACGTCACGCAGCTTTACATTGACTGTAACCTCCAGATCGGATCTGACCTGTTCTGCCATACGGCTGGACATATTGGAATAGAATGCCGCAAGAATCTCCTCTCCCGCACCTTTCAATGAGTACACAACATCCTTCATGTCGCAGTCTCTGATGAAACGCTGGATAGACCTGTTGTCCATCGTAAGGATATCTTCGAATACGAACATCTTCTTCCTGATCTCTTCTGTAAGTTCCGGATCGTCCTTGCCCATCTCGTCGAAGATGAACTTCTCGTTGCTTCTGTCCATATGATTCATAACATCCGCAATGTAATCAATACCACCGATACTTGTGAAGTCGGTAGTGAGAACGTTATCAAATCTGCTTCTAAGCTGCTGCTCGACAATCTTGATCGCTTCCGGCGAAGCACTGTCCATCATGGCAATACTTCTTACAACCTGAATCCTCTTCTGCTCCGGTAATTCCGCAATGACCGCTGCCGCCTTGTCGGATTCCACATAAGAAAGCACCAAGGCGATTGTCTGTGCTCTCTCATGCTGCAGAATGGAAAACAGGTTCTTCACATCCGCCTTCTCGATAAAATCAAAGGAACGGTTCTTGAGATATTTGGATACCTTCTGCAGAAGTTCTGTCGCCGCATCCTCTCCATACGCCTTTTCCAGAACAGCTCTGGCATACTCCAATCCTCCGTCTGTCACAACTTTCTGCGTCAGACAAGTCTTATAAAATTCATCAAGTACCTGCTCTGTCTGCTCGGCTTCGAGATGGCCAAGCTTCGCCACCTCCAGCGCCAGCTTTTCCGCATCCTCATTACTTAAATATTTGAATAATTTTGAGGCTTTATCAGTTCCAAGTGCAATTACAACCGCCGCAGCCTTCTGCTCCGGCATCAGCGTTCCATTTACATCAATTGCCATCCTCATCACCTCCGCGCAGCCAGTTCTTAAGCATCTGAGCCGAAAGCTCCGGATTCTCTTCCGCGAATGCCCTTACTCTCTCACGCAGCTCCTGACTTCTCTCGTTCTGTATATTCAAGAGTTCCGGCGTCAACAATTCTTCTTCCTCTTCTGTTTCTGCTCCCTCTTCTATACCTTCGCCTTCCGGAAGTTCCGTCAGAGTCTCTTCCAACATCTCCTCTTCCGCTTCTTCCTGCTTCTTCTTGCGCTTTCTAAGTACGATAAACAGCGCTGCAAGCAGCAGAAGCAATACGATCACTCCAATGATCACAAATAACAGATTATCTTTAATCGCCTCTGTTATCACTTCCATTGCACTTCTGTTCTTCGTATCAGTATCTTCGTAGAACGGCGCATTGGCAATTGCAATCTTATCTATCCTGTCCTCAGGAGCGATGCCGACAGCATTTCCTACCAATTCCTGTAATTTATTCGTAGTAAGATCGCCTAGTGTCCTGCCGTTGATCGCAACAGACACTGTCACATCCTTCAGAACTCCCGGATCAATCTCCCCTTGCTCCTTGATCTGGTTCACCAGATAATCTCTCGTCCAGCTCTCACTTGTATATCCATTTCCATTCTGATTGGCATTGGCCGTATACTGCGAGATATCAGAGTTCGTCTCTGTCCCCACGACTCCGTTAGCCCCCGCAGCGTCCCCGCCGCTTTCTCTAGAACCAGTATCCTTGCTAAGAATTCCTGTCTTGTCTTCTTCATTGATCTTCTCCGGAGTCGTATACGTCGTAGACTCCCGGATGATCTTTTCCGTATTCACAGTACCCTTGGCAGACACCCTGATATTGTCTTCCCCATAAAACGGTTCCAATACATGGACTACCTTCTGGGCAAGCTGTGACTCAATCAGTCTCGCTATCTCCTGACCTTCTTCACTGCCTGAATAGTTACCGTCCTCAGAATCAGACACGATAACTCCATTCCCATCCAGAACCGTCACGTTCTCCAGTTTCATCCCCGGAACGCTCTGAGCGACCAGTCTCTGGATTCCTACCGCCTGTTTGGATGTCGGCGATCCGCCGTCTTTCATTATAGCAACAACAGAAGCACTCGCACCGGCGGAATCATCCTCTGAATCCGACAGCACATATTTGCTCTCCTCTCCAAGGGCAATCGTCACTTTCGCATCCTTCACACCGTCGAAAAGCCGTACAGTGGCTCCTATACGGTTCTGCAAGTCATATAATTTGTATGTCTGCTTCTCCATGTCAGTGGTCATGCCGCTCGCATTATTCGTAAATACGTCATATGTAAAACCACTCTTCGGATAGCCCTCCTGCGCGAGCTGCGCACGGGTCGAATCCACCACATCGGTCGGCACCTTGATATTGCCTGATCCGTCAGAGGTATACTGAACATTCATCTCCTGCAGCTTTGCCAGAATCTCCGTAGTCTCCTCCTCTGTTACATCCGTATAAAGCGTTACATAGTCCTTACGGTTCAGCCACACAGTGATTATGATCGCACCGACAATAATCGCCGCAAGTACAGCTATAGCTATTATCTTCGTCTTCCTGCTCAGGTTTGCAAGATATTCTTTTACTGCATTCAGCTTCTCTTTCATTCGTCAGTCTGTCCCATCTATAATCTATAATTAATCTTATAAAGAAATCCGCATCAGCTCATTATATGCATCTACCGCCTTATTACGCAGTTCCACAAGCAGATCCACAGACAGTTTCGCTTCTGCCGCCGCTATCGGAACCGTGTGCGCATCATCAATCTGCCCTGTTGCCAAAAGATACTGCTTATCTTCCAGATTCTTTTGTGTATCCTTTACATTCTGTATCGCATCCGCAAAAACATCCTTAAACAAGGCTGTTCCTTCCTCTATGACTGAATTCGTAGATTTGATTCCGCCAGTGCCGAATTTTAGCGGCTGGATTGGCGTAATAAACTCTGTTGCCATGACTCTTTGTCCTCCTTAAAATATAACAGATTCTTTTTCTTTCTACTGTCCCTTAATTACTGTAGACAGTCTTGATATCTCACTGTTCACAGACTGAATTGCATACTGATACTGCAGAGCTGCTCTTGTAAGCTCCGACATCTCCGCATCCGCAACTACATTATTGCCATCCATACGCGCAGTTTCCGTATCCGATTCTTCTACCAGCCATGCCGCGGAATCAGCCGCCCGCCTTACTGCGGCACGGTCTCCCGACGCACCCTTAAGCTTTGCCCGATACATATCTTCGAACGTCACATACTTCGCCTTGTATCCCGGTGTGTCAACATTGGCAATATTTCCGGCAGTAACCGCCTGTTTCTTCCACAAAAAATCAAGCGATTTTTCCGAAACGAGAATACCGTTTCCAAAAATTTGATTCATCATCTTTCACCATTCCTTATCTGTGTCTCTTCTTACTTATACTATTATAATGCAGCAATCAAATCATTACTTTCATCATATCCGTTGCCTTAGATGTCCTAAAATGCCAAAAATACACTAATAAAATATATTACTTTTTCTTTTATTTGTCAATATGGCAAGCTATTTTTCCATATATTTCACAGGCCGTTCACAAACAATTTACAGACAGATATTTTACAAAAAAGTACTGCCATTGTCATCTTCTCCAAAGTCCAGAATACTCTGAAGCTTTTGCTGCATCTGGAGCTGCATCATCTGAACCATCATCTTGGAAATATCTCCGTATTCCGAATCGTAGACAGCGCTCACCGTCTGCGCCTGATTTTGAATGCCGCCATTTGACGGGGACATACTTGCCATTTGATTCGTGTTAAAATCCTCGCCTGCATACTCCAACACACGTTTCACATAATTCTGCGTCTCTTTAAACGGAGGAATCCCCCCGTATTTCGCAACATTACCGCTTCCCGCATTATAGGCAGCAAGCGCCAGCTTCGTATCTCCGTCATATTTATCCAAAAGCTTTGCCAGATACTTAGAACCTGCCATAATATTCTGCCTTGCATCATATGCATCTGTAACTCCAAGGCTCTTTGCCGTTCCGGGCATAAGCTGCATCACACCCATAGCGCCGCATCTCGACGTAGCCGAAGCCCTGAAATTCGACTCAGCTTTCCCAACTGCTTTTAAAAGGCGGATATCTACCCCGGTTTCTTTTGATGCCTCCTCAAATATGGCATCCATCGGCGTCGATATCCCGCCGGAAGTATTGACTGACGCCGTATTTTTAAGAATCTGGCCAAAAGTGTCCTGACCGGCGCCGTATATATTTCCAGTTCCGTACAAACCGCCAACACCCGAAAGACCATAGTTCCCATAAAGGCCATAGCCGCTCCCTGAACCCGAAAACAGTCCCAGAAGCTGATACATCTGACTTATGTCCATATTTTCTACCTCCATATCTTATTTTTCTTACTCTTCTTATTTTTCTTATTCTTCTATCTAAAATTCCCTTGTATTTTCTATATTTACACGGTATGATAATAGAATATCACACATATTTGAAAGGGGCAATGATTATGTTTCTCACAGAATGCAAACAGGCAGTTCTTTATACCGTAGAAGATATCTATTTATGCGATGCTGCCGTATCCCATATCAGCGAAGATTCAGCCACCCTCATTGTAACAAAGAGCAACGCTGATCTTTCACTCACAGAAGCCCATGTCACTTTTTTTGACTCAGCGAAAGGGCTGGTTACATATTCCTGCGAACTCACCGAATTCAAGAAATCAAAGCGGGCTTCAAGCGGCGAATATTATTTTACACGGTGCACGGCTCATGAACAGCTCTCTGTGCTGCAGCGGCGCAATGATATCAAGGTTCCCGTCAATATTCCCGTCGCGCTCTCAGCGAAAACCCACGATGGAGCGCTTTCAAACATTGAAGCCAGAGTATGGAATATAAGCGCAGGAGGAATATTTATTACAAGCCGTCAGAAGTTCTCTATCGGCGATATTGTGTCCTTCTTTTTTTCCGATCCGGATTTGCCTTCTCTCACTCTTCAAGCGGAAATCCTTCGCCTGCAGGAGCATCGCCATCTGCGAAAAATTATCGGTTCAGCAGCAAAAGATACCGAACTCATCGGATATGGCTGCCGGTTTGTACATCTCCCTTCCCGTGCCGAATCACAGATCCGCAATTATGTATTCCGTCAGGATCTCATCCACCGCAGATGGATTTCTGCGCTTGATTAATGACGAAATCCCTTTCTTCTGCCCTTTCTTTTACGGGGCAGAAGATTCTTCTGTCTCCGGTTTGGCTTCCGCCGCTTCCGATACATCTTCTGCCGTCTCTGCTTCGGAGCCCTCTCTTTCTTCTGTCTCTCCGGCAGTCGTTTCTTCTTTCTTTCCCGGAACATAATTCAGGAAATAGATATAAATATCAATGATCGCCTGATACAATTCTGTCGGTATCTCCGCTCCCAGATTAAGCTGCGTCAGCATCGTAGCAAGAGAATTATCCTCATAGACCGGAACTCCGGACTCCCTTGCCACTTCTACCATCTTCTCTGCTATGTATCCCATTCCCGAGGCCACGATAATCGGTGCCGCGTTCTTGTTTTCGTCATAAGACAGTGCAACTGCCTTCTTGTTCAGCACATCGTTAAATCTTGACATTGATCGAATTCTTCCTTTCAAATATCTGCGGAAATGCTTCTGAAATCGCTATAGACTCCTTGCTGCTCCCGAAAAACAACTCCTTTCCGGTAAGCCCATTCTCCGCAAGTACCTCTGCAACTTTATTTCGGATTTCCTTTTCCTTATCTTTAAGACTGTCCGGATAATTAAGCTGCATATTTACATTTTTATCCTGATACACAAAAAACAAATCAAAAAATCCCAATTCCTGAATATCAAACTTCACCAATCCCTGTATAACCCGCTCATTTTCATTCTCACCCGAATTCTTTCCCGCATCCGGATCCACCCACATCTCTGCGAATGTCAGGTTGCCGTTCACCTGCATCGGAAACATCATGTGGAGCACCGGCATGTACACGCTCTCATTCAGCAGAATAGAAGTCATCATATTCTTAAATACCTGCTTCTGTTCTATATTCGCTCCCTGCTGCATCCCATTCTGAATCATAGACACAAAGCCTTTCTTCCATTTATTCTTTCCGATCATTTTCTCAAAATCAGTAGATTCCAACACTTTCAGAAGGCTCTGCGTTTCAAATCCCTTAAAATACTTCTGCATAGCTGAGTATTCCATCAGCTGTTCAAACCGTTCAAGAACTCTCGCCGCATCACCGTTCTCATAACGCGCCGTAAGAGCCGCTAAAAAAGCCGCACCTTCACGCACATTGCCGCGGTCATGAGTGCCTCCGATGTATTTATTCAGATAGGGCAGCATCTTTCCTTTTATCAGCGCGGCATTCTCCTGCGTACTTCCCGGCCCGGCATTGCCGCCGAACTTCAGCTGCTGCTCCATCTCTTCCATCTTTTCCCGTCCGCTCTGAAGCATACCGCTCTTTAATTCTTTTATGGTCTGCTCTATCTCCTTAAGGATGTGCTTTCCTTCCGCCATATCTGTATAACGCTTCATAAAATCCAATATCCCGGCCCTAAGTTCCACATTGTTCGTCTCGTTCATCACCTGACGCAGCAATGAAAAAAATGCTCCCTGAAAACGGACGGCGCCATCCCCCTGCTCCTTCAAAAAGGCAAGCATATTCTGCGGATCCACCTGAATCATCTCAAGAAACTGCGCGATCTCCTGCGCCGAGCCTTCCGAAAGCCCTGCTTTCACCTGATTACTCAACTGTTCAAAAAGGACAGTGGCAAACTCCTCGGTCATTACCCCTTCCGATTTCATCTGAGAGATAAAACCTTCAAAATTAGACTGATATTGGAATTTTAATCCTACATTCTGTTCCTCCGCGGCAGAATCACTCCTTGCATCTGCACGAACAACCTTGTTGGGAACCACCGGACCCTGTATGCGCGGATCTTCACGGTTGTTCATATCGGCTCTCGGCTGTGACATGTTGTCATAATTCCCTGCCATCGGAGTTGTGACTCTCAAAATATTCGACATTTTTTCACCTACTACTATTTTTCTATTAATTTTTTCGATTTGTGGTCGATATATATGTTAATAAAATGTGTTGACATTAGAGTAACACATCTAACTCTCTGTTGGCAATATTTTAAGATAAATTTATTATAAGATAAGGTGGTGCGAACACTATGGATGCTTCTATGGAAGGCTTGTTAGAGACTTATCTCTTTGAAACTAACTCCCTGCTTGACGGGTTGGACGAACTCCTGATTAACGCCGAAAAAACCGGAGATTTTTCCGAGGACGATGTTAACGAAATTTTCCGCAGTATGCACACGATTAAAGGTTCTTCTGCAATGCTTGAGTTTAATTGTCTTATGGAAATTGCACATCATATAGAAGATCTTTTCTTCTATATTCGTGAAAACGGCATTGATTCTCTGGATCAGACGCATAAGAGCGAACTTTTTAATCTGATGTTCAAGTCAACCGACAAGCTTCGCTCGGAGATTGAAAAGGTTGAGAATAATGAACCGCTCGAGACTAATATCGACAGTTTTGTTTCTGAAATTAACGGACTGCTTAAAAAGATTTCGGGAGAATCCGAGGATTCTTCTGCTGTCGCGAGTACGGCTTCTGCAGCCGGCACAAATACGGACAGCCCCAAAGCTGCCCTGCCTCTTCCTGACACAGCAGATCACGTTCCATATTTTATTCATGTCTATTTTGAAGATGGATGCGGCATGGAAAATCTGCGTGCATTTATGATCGTGAATGCTCTTCAGGAAAGAGAGCTTAAATTTACTTACTACCCGAATGACGTTGACTCTAATCCCGGAAGTGCGGAAAAGATCGTTGCTGACGGTTTCTATGTCGGCGTCTATTCCGAGGAGGATCTGAAAAAAGCGGCTACAGTCGTTGGAGAATCACAGAATATCCGGTCTTATGAGATGTTGGAGAACGAAGAAACTTCTGAATCCGACCAGAGCGAACCGGAGGCCAAAGCGGAAAGCATTGTTCATGATCCTGCTTCACCGGCCGTTTCCGCTGCTCCAAAAAGTAAGCCCGAAACTCCTGCCCCTTCAAAGAAAAAAGAGACGGCAGCTCCGCACGGCGCTGTCAAGCAGGATCTTATCAGTGTCAATCTGTCGAAGCTTGACGCTTTGATGGCTCTCGTAGGAGAGATTGTTATCACCGAATCAATGGTTACCTCTTCTCCGGATCTTCAGGGCCTGAACCTTGATAACTTTAACAAATCCGCACGGCAGCTCCGCAAATTAACGGATGATCTTCAGGATATATCTATGTCCCTCAGGATGGTATCCGTATCCGGCGTATTCCAGAAGATGAACCGAATCGTGCGGGATATGAAGAAGAATCTGAACAGGGATGTGCGTCTTACTATCATTGGAGAGAATACGGAAGTAGATAAGACTATCGTTGACGGCATCGGAGATCCTTTGATGCATATCGTCCGTAATGCCATCGACCACGGAATTGAGGAGAATGTAGAAGACCGTATTGCTGCCGGCAAGGATCCGCAGGGAGAGGTTATCCTTTCCGCCACCCACACCGGAAGCGAGGTTATTATCTCCGTATCCGATGACGGCCGCGGTATGGATACAGAAGCTATCTTAGCAAAAGCTGCGCGCAATGGAATCCTTACCAAACCGGAGTCCGATTATTCTCAGAAAGAAATCCTAATGCTCCTGATGACACCCGGCTTCTCCACTAATACGGAGGTAACCGAATATTCGGGCCGTGGAGTTGGACTTGATGTTGTAAAAAAGAATGTAGAAGCTATCGGAGGAGTAGTAAGCATCACAAGCGAATTAGGCAAGGGAAGCTGTACAACTTTAAAGATCCCGCTTACTTTAGCAATCGCGGACGGCATGGAGATCTCCGTGGGCAATTCTATCTTCACTGTGCCGATTTCCAATATCCGTCAGTCCTTTAAGGCAACAGAAGATGATATCGTTCTTGACCCGGCGGGACATGAGATGATCCGCTGCATGGACGCTTTCTATCCGATCGTGCGCGCTCATGAGCTCTACAGTATTCCAGATGCCTGCACAAAGATTGATGACGGTATCCTGATGTGGGTAGAAGCGAGCGACAGATCCTATTGTCTGTTTGTAGATAAGCTGATCGGGGAGCATCAGGTTGTTGTGAAGCCTCTTCCGCCGTACCTGCAGCAATTCCATATTAAAGATTCTGGTATCAGCGGATGTACGATTCTTGGAGATGGAAACATTAGTATTATCCTTGACATAGCTCATGTATATGAAGCTGCGCGGGGAATATTTTAGAGATAGATAAGGAGGTAACAACATGGCAGAAACAATTGATATCGTTGAAAATAAAGTCGAGGAAGATGCGCATAGCCCTAAGAACGTTCAGCGTTTTCTTACTTTCGTATCCGACAATATTACTTTCGGCGTCAGCACAGATTATGTAATAGAGATTATTTCCAGCTACATGATCTGTACGCTGCCGATGGTGCCGGACTATATCAAAGGAATTATTAATCTGCGCGGTCAGACGATCCCCATCATAGATATCCGGCTCCGCATGGGTAAGATGCCGCAGGATTACACAGCTACAACCTGCATCATTATTCTTGAAATTAATGATATTTCTGTAGGTATTGTAGTAGATTCTGTGACTCAGGTACTGGATATTGATTTAGACAGGATTGCTCCTATCCCGACGCAGAACCAGCAGGAGCTGACCTCTTCTATGATTTCAAGAGAAGATGGTTCTGTTGTCCTTTTCCTTGACTGTGAAGAATTGATTCGGCAGTAACGGATGGACATGGACAAAATATAGAAGTAAGGAGTAACAGCATGTTAACACTTAACGAGAATGATTTTCGGAAACTCATAACATTTATTAAGAGCCGCTACGGAATTGATCTGTCACAGAAGCGGCAGTTGATCGTCGGAAGACTATCCAATACCGTTACATCTATGGGGTATTCTTCTTTCTCCGAATATATCGATCATATCCTGTCACAGAAAAACCCGCAGGATATTGAACTCATGCTTAATAAGTTAACAACGAACTATACCTTTTTTTTAAGAGAATCTGCCCACTTTGATTATTTCAGAGATACGGTTCTTCCATATCTTGAGAGAACGAAGCGTGATCATGTCTTAAGTATCTGGAGCGCAGGGTGTTCTTCCGGTCAGGAACCTTATACTCTTTCTATGATTCTGAAAGAATATTTCGGCGGCAAGGCAGGCAACTGGGATACCCGTGTTCTTGCCACCGACATTTCACAGAACGCTTTAAAAGCTGCTTCTGAAGGAATTTATGACGAAGAATCCCTGAGTGCGATTCCGGTCGCGTGGAAGCAAAAATATTTTAAACGGACTTCCGAACCCGGCGTTTATCAGGTAGCAGACATCCTAAAGAAAAACGTGATTTTCCGAACTTTCAATTTGATGGATCCCATCCGCTTTAGATTAAAGTTTGATGTGATTTTTTGCCGCAACGTAATGATATATTTTGATCAGCAGACAAAGGATGCTCTTGTACAGCGTTTTTATAATGCAACTGTACCAGGCGGTTATCTGTTCATCGGTCATTCCGAAAGTCTAAATAAGGCAACAACGCCTTATCATTATCTTATGCCATCGGCCTACCGCAAAGAGTAGCCGGACTGCAATACTAAAAAGAAGGTGCGAATGAATGGCAAACAAAAAAATTAAAGTATTAATTGTAGATGATTCGCTTGTATTTGTGAATTTTCTCTCTAAGGGACTTCCTGAAGCGGACAGCAATATCGAGATAGTCGGTTATGCAATGAATGCCGCAGAAGCCATGAGAAAGATTCCTATTGCAAAACCGGACATCATAACCCTCGATGTAGAGATGCCCAGAACGAACGGAATTGATTTTTTGAAGGAGCTGCTTCCTAAGCACCTCCTTCCCGTAATTTTGGTATCTTCGTTAAATGTAAGCGTGTTTGACGCTCTGTCAAACGGCGCTGTTGATTTTGTCAAAAAGCCGGATATGAGCCGGAATTACAGCACTCGTCTCTTTATACAAAATCTAGCTTCCAAGATCAATATCGCTTCTAACGCAACGGTTAAGCTTCCAAGAGTGTTCCGCGGAAGCTCTGCTGTCAAAAAAGAAAGCGCTCCCGCATCGCCGGCGATTTCGATCAAAAAGCCTGTACTTTCTTCTATCGCCGCTCCGAAACTGACAAATCGAAGCCTGAAGCTCAATGATCTGATCATTGCTCTAGGCGCTTCTACCGGTGGGACCGAAGCAACTTTACAGGTGTTAGAGCAGCTTCCTGCTGACATACCGGGCATGGTGATCACTCAGCATATGCCAGAAGGTTTTACTAATATGTATGCACAGCGTCTGAACCGCTTATGTAAGATGGAAGTCAAGGAAGCCGTTAACGGCGATGTGGTCCGCAGAGGTCTTGTACTGATCGCTCCGGGGGGCGAATGCCAGATGAAGGTCGTTCGTCTCGGCGGACATTATACGGTACGTATCTATCCCGACGAAAAAGTCAGCGGACATCGTCCTTCCGTGGATGTGCTTTTCCGGTCTGTAGCACAGGTAGCTAAGGCTGGCGCAGTGGGAATTATTCTTACAGGTATGGGACAGGACGGCGCTTATGGGCTTCTTGATATGCATAAAGCCGGCGCTTATACGATCGGGCAGGATAAGGAATCCTGTGTCGTGTATGGAATGCCGATGGTGGCGCAGAATATCGGAGCGGTAACAGTTCAGGCTTCCTGCGCGAATATACCGTCTGTATTGATGAATTATCTGAATACATTATAATTATTAATCAAAAAATAACCACCTTTACTTTTCGATACAGCTATTTGGATTATAATATGTCCTGCAACCGTATCAAAAAAAGCAGAGGTGGTTTTATCGCTCCACTTTATGGCTGTCTTTACACAACAGCTTCATCTTTTCATCTCCAATAATTTATCCAAATTAGATCTGATATCAGACCGCTTCAACCTTCCCGGCAAAGTACCGCCCTATCCTCGCAATGAATTCAAGCACGTCCTCCTTCATTTCTTCTGGAAATGAAGTGAGTACCGGGGCAGTCTCAAAACTCAGTACCTTGTCAAAATGAATAGCGCGGAGTCCTCTTACAAATCCCTCCCAGTCTGTAGACACTTTATTCTCTCTTGTCTTCGTAAATGTAAACGGTATCTGGTGAAGATCGGCAATTCCGTCATTATCATGAATATGCAAGACTTTAAGCCTGCTGCCAAGAGTTTTAAGAAAACCTTCCATATCGATTCCAACCAAATTCGCATGTCCCGTGTCAAAACAGAACCCTAAGACCTCCGCATGGTATTTTTCATTAAATCTGTCTATCCGCTCCGCCGCTTTTCTTGCGTCGCAGCATGGACCTTCAACGATATGTCCGGCAATATTTGTATAAAGATTCTCAATACATATCGTAATCCCCAGTTCCTTTGCCAGCGGAGCCAGAGAATCTAAAAATTTTTCTGTCTCTTTCCATTCCAGCTCCTCCGAGCCAAGAAAATACTGCAGCTTAAATCCATGCACTACAATATACGAACACTCAAAAAAAGCGCAAAGCTTCATACTTTTTGGCGCCGCCACTTCCCACAGATACTCATTCAGCTCCTGCGCGCCCCGAGGGACGTACATCGGATAGGGCATATGCATCTGATGGATCGAAATCCCCTCCTCCCTAGCCGCCCTTTTATGCTCCCTGAAAAAACTTTCTAGCTCGCCGTCCGTCCGGTCGAAAAATGCATTTTTATCATTCTGGTATAGCATAATATTGGTCAAATAGCCATTTAGGCTGAAATCCACGCATGAAAAACCATTTTTTTTCAGTAAATTAAAACCCTGCCCCGGTGAACTGTCACTGATTACACCTTTCGTCTGTACTCCTGTCTTAATCATCCCTTTACATCTCCTATCCCACAACTCCTGAGAAGTAATATAACCCCTACATACTTTCTGCATATATTCTATACAAATGACTAAATAAAGCAAGACAACAGCCCTGCTTTTTCTATTAATTCGCTGATATTTTCTTACATTCTCTTGCGTCACGGAAATTACGGAGCAATAACTGATGCAACTCATCAGAATAAATATCTACATAAGTAAAAGTCAGCATTCTGTCGTCAAACTAAATCCTTTTTATACTCTTTTTTCCATCCGGTCTTTCATCGGATTCACACGCCTGAATTTCAGAGCTCTTTCCGGAGTTGTCATAATACAGCCCCTCCATAAAACTCAATTCGGTCGTAATCGAAAAATACGCGGGCAGCCTATTTAAAAGATATACCATGATGTCCAATATTATACTCATTCTTTCGTTCATCATATTCAAATATCATATCTCCCAACACAAACGTAACTGCCCTTGATTCTTTTCTATTAATCACTCCCACCTCGCTTATAAATTAATCTAAAATAATATTTTATGAGTTCATTTTGCATTCTCCCTTTCAATAGTTCTGAGAATATGATCGTATACCTCCGTGTAAAACTCTTTTTCAAAATCTGCTTTTTCAGAAACCGACAATCACAATCTCCAATAAATATATCCTGCCGATTCATATTCTTTGCGATCAAGTACTCCTTTAATATCCAAAAGAACTTTTTTGCCTGCACCAAGGAGCCTGTCAATATCTTCCATCCTCAAATCGGAAAATGCTTCATGCGCCACTGCCAGAATTACTGCAGCCATGTCCCGGATCTGATCTATATCCAAAAAATTGATTCCATACAGTCTAAACGCCTCGTCTGCATCTGCCTGCGGATCGGCTATAACCGGCTTTATTCCATAATCTTTAAGTTCTCTAATAATATCAATAACTTTTGTATTCCTTGTATCCGGACAGTTCTCTTTAAAAGCAAATCCCAAAACCGCTACTTTCGCGTTCTTTACATTCTTATCGGATGCAATTAATTTTTTTACGCAATTTTCTGCCACATATTTTCCCATATCGTCATTGATACGGCGCCCTGCAAGAATAATCTGACTATGATAACCAAGCATCTCCGCCTTATAGGTAAGATAATATGGATCAACGCCGATACAATGCCCTCCTACAAATCCCGGATAAAATTTCAAAAAATTCCATTTTGTCCCTGCCGCCTCCAACACAGCCTTCATATCGATTCCCATCTTATTAAAAATAACAGACAGTTCATTCATAAATGCAATGTTAATATCACGCTGTGAATTCTCTATGACTTTAGCCGCTTCCGCGACCTTTATGCTCTCTGCCTTATAAACTCCAGCCTCAACTACAAGCTCGTATACTTTTGCCACGCACTCAAGCGTCTGTGCATCCATACCAGAAACTATTTTCTTTATAGTTTCAAGCCTGTGTACCTTATCACCTGGATTGATACGTTCCGGACTATAGCCTATCTTAAAATCAACCCCACATTTCATTCCACTCTCCCGCTCCAATATGGGGACGCAGATCTCCTCTGTCACACTCGGATACACCGTAGACTAAAAAATAGCTCTCCATGCCTGTAAGGGCGAACATCCAATTCCTTATTACGAGAAATAATCTTATCCCCTATCCCTACTACGATATCCCCTGATTTGAGCGGAATAGATTTTAAAACAGCCAATACTTCTTTCTGAAAATCTGTACCATCCAATGCAAAACCATAGTTTTCAACCTTAAATAATTCCTCGGAAACATTCTCATTCAGCAGCCGCTGCAGCTACGAGGCCAAAGTACCCTCATCTCTTACTCCAATCCCAAAGATGCCGCACCCGCCTACAATATATATGGTACGGCTAAAGTTCTCCGGCTGTCCCGTTGTCAGCCGATGCCCATTTACAATATTCAAATACTTTCCATCCTGATTCTCAAAATGTCTGGCTCCATCTGCCCCAATATAAGAATGGGGGGTCTCAGCATTTCCAATATCCCGGAAGGTTCTCTTATATATAATGTTAACGGAGATGGGAGCATAGGATTTTGATAAGACGCGCTGTAATGAATCTTCTCACCAATAATCCATTTTTCATTCATTGACAAATCTTTCTTTGGAAACGAAGGATAAGACACATTTATAAAAGTAACTCCGGGAAGACTTTCTATAAATTCCTTTAAAGCAGGCAGCATCCCAGAACGCAAAACAATCATTTCTTCTGAAAAAGTATCAAAATTCACCGAATCTATCACGGCATCACGTTCCTTATCATAAATGACAATGGATATCCCTCTCCTTCTAACCGCGCACTCTCTTCCATTAATCAACACACTGCACATACGGGAAGAGTCCGCTTTTTGCATCCCCGCACTTTTAACCAGCACTTCAGCATTCCCTAATTTTAAAGCTATGCTGACAGAGTGTGTGCCCGATATTTTTTCATCTACCTTAACACCGCAATCTATCACAGCACAATAAGATGCTCTCCACTTATCAGAAAGATTGACCTCCAGTCCTATCCGTTGCAGTTTTTCCCCTAACTCACTGGTAAATTTTCTGCTCCCGCAAGGAGTATCCATCGACGTAATAATTATGCAATATCCGTCTTCCATTGCCTGATACAGCAAATCAATATAATGAGAAAAATCCGCCTCCTCACGGAATTTTTCTAAACTGGTGCGCTCAATATCTATGTCATCCAGTTTCTTTTTCACATCACCGATTTGTCTTGACAGCTCTATATCTTTGCTCCTTAAAGATAACATCCTTTCCAACTGTCTTAATGCCGCCGCAAAATATTCTGCCCCTGCGATGCCTTCTGCATACTGCATAATCTTATTTGAAAAAATTCCATATCTGATACAAGCCCTGCTCTTGCGCCGGAGTCACTCATATCTGACAATATTACTGCAGCCTCCTGCAACGTCTCCACTAACTCACATAATTTACCATACTGTAACTGCCGCATAGCCTGTCCTCCTCTTTCAATTTTACAACGGCACTTCTTTCATCTCAAGCCGATCAAGATAAAAAGAAGGCATATATTCATCATTAAAATATTCGATTGGATTTTTCACTCCCATCTCAAGAATCTGTTCCCTTATCTCGCGATAGTAAATATTACAGATAAATATCGCACAGCCCTCCGGCAATTCTTTTAAGCACTGCGGGGCTTTTACCACAAGCCCGCAAAATTCCGTACCCCACACATTCTTGTCGTTGTCGCAAGTATATAACGGCGGATATTTTTCCCCATAGCATTTTATATAATTCCGGCACATATTGCCCGCACCAAAAAGGACTCTCGCCGGATATTTTTTAAGTGTTGTCTCCATCTCTATCTGCCATTTCAGAAAATCCGCTACCTTTTTAGAAAGCCGCAGGATTTCAGGGCGGAGAAGATGCGAAAATGCGGCGGCAGTATCTCTCATATCCATGATTAGCTCACCGTCAAATCCAATCTCCCTAAGACCCCGAATCAGGCTCATCCAATCTGTCTGTGACGCTCCCCGATACACACTGGTAAAGGGCAGCATCGCACTCTCCTGGTTCCCGTTGCAATCCCGCAGAATCACAGCCTTAAGCCTGTTCCCAAGCCCTAATATAAAGTCATACATACTCTGCCCGCACAGGCTGCACACCCCGACATCCATGCAAAAACCAAAACGTTCTTCTCCCGATGCCTCATTCAGCCTGTCCACCCAGTCCACAGCCTCCTCTGGCAAGGAACAGATGCCACGAACCAAATGCCCATTAAAGTCTTTGCATTGATTCTCCAGCAAGATGCAGACATCCTGCTCCTTTGCCAGTTCCGCCAATTCAAGATAATAAGCTTTATTGCGCTGCCAGATGTCCTCAGCCGGTATTCCTGCAAATAAAGGGCGTATTACCAGATTTTTACATCCGACCTGCCCGCATAGCTTTATACTTTCTTTTGTCAGGCGAAACAGCAGCTCATTCAAATCCGTATGCTTTGTGTCTCTTTGCAGATAGGGGGCGTATGCTGCGGGTGTGTATACCCCTTTAGCTATGCATTGCTTTACCAAAGGCATCATTATTTCATTCATCTTTTCCGGATTTTCAAAGATTTTCGGTCTGTCGTTTTTTTCTCCAATTGTTTCTTCTTTTCCTATCTGCTCTAATTCTCCGGATGTACAGCATAATGACAAATCTAATAAAATATCTTTATATCCTGCCAAAAATATATTGCAAAGACCTTTATAAGGGTTTTTGATTCCTAGGATATTTGACGGCGCGCATAATAAATCCAATTTTTTCTCCTCCGGATTAGCCATTATCTTTTTTTCTGCTAATTACTTCTTTAATCTCAGTCGAACTTGTTGTCTGTGTATACGGGAAAAACACCATATCAGAGCCATGCTGCTGCAAAAACACTTTTTTTGCAAGCCAAACAGGGTCATCCGCATAATCACTGCCAGAAAACTGCACATCAAAATGATACATATGCCATGCATCTTGTGTTTCTGGTTTATTAGCAGGAATCTCAACTGCCTCATCTACATATTTACACGCCTCAACAATCGCAAGGCGTTCATCAAAAGGAATATACGGACGCGTTTTTTTCTCCCTTATTACCTGTTCATCGGTCACCACGCCAACAATCAGGTAATCGCATTGTTCCTTTGCCCGTTTGAAAATATTCAGATGGCCTATATGAAACAAATCAAATACACCCGCTACATAACCGATATGATACTTCTTGGGTGCGGTTTCTCTCGGAACGCATATCTGTTTCATCGGTCTATCATAATCAAGACGCGGATCATATACCGCAACATTTCTAATATCCATCTTCTTCAATTGCAAAAGAACATCATCAAAGAACTTAATGCAGATAAACACTTTAAAGGAAATATCTATTTCTCTTAAAATTTTTGGCGCGCAAATCTCTATCCCTGCCAATTTTTCTCCCCACTTGTTCTCATTATTATCGACAATCCCTACAATATCATAATATTTTCCAAACCGTTCAATAAACTGTTCTGCATAACTCCCAGAGCCAAAAAGATAAATTTTTTTACTTCCAACTCCTTTAAAAATATCTGTAAACAGACGCCCATATTCCTCCTGGCTGTAGTCCATCCTATGCCTGTTGGAAACCATAGCCTGATAATCCCTTCGACGCTGCTTATGATATCCCGACAATTCCTTTTCCTTTCTCAATTCCTCCAGAA